>Ga0307377_10000156_pt1 | contig 94899 bp, 102 predicted proteins | sample TR3MG_FD_202535 | JGI IMG/M metagenome (GOLD analysis project Ga0307377, IMG submission 202535) | Soil microbial communities from Risofladan, Vaasa, Finland - TR-3 | ecosystem: Environmental > Terrestrial > Soil > Coastal area > Acid sulfate soil | place: Finland: Risofladan, Vaasa | collected...
GCATCCTGGGGCTGGAGCAGGTCCCAAGGGTTTGGCTGTTCGCCAATTAAAGCGGTACGTGAGCTGGGTTCAGAACGTCGTGAGACAGTTCGGTCCCTATCTGCCACGGGCGTTGGATGGTTGAGAGAAGCTGCCTTTAGTACGAGAGGACCGAGGTGGACGAACCTCTGGTGTACCAGTTATCCTGCCAAGGGTATGTGCTGGGTAGCCAAGTTCGGAAGGGATAACCGCTGAAAGCATCTAAGTGGGAAGCCCATCTCAAGATAAACCATCCCTGGGGGTTCGACCCCCCTGAAGGCACCAGGGAGACTACCTGGTTGATAGGCTGGAGATGGAAGCGCAGCAATGCGTGTAGTCGACCAGTACTAATCTGCCGTGAGGCTTGACCATATTATTGATCTGACTCTTTACGAAATTAAGATCCCGCATCTTCCTGCCCCTCGCGAAGGGCCTTGCCCTTCGCGTGACAAAGCTTCGCTTTGTCCGTCTCTCTTGAAGAGCATGCCCGAAAGGGCCTGGTCTTCACACTGCAATTGTGAATAATTGCCTGGTGATTATTGTGAGGGGGTCATACCCGTTCCCATTCCGAACACGGAAGTCAAGCCCCTCAACGCCGATGGTACTGCCTTCGTGGTGGGAGAGTAGGTCGTCGCCAGGCTTTTTTATTTTTCTCGAGGTAAAGCATGTTCGAAATAGGCAAGATCGTCGGCGCGATCCTTATGCCACCCGGACTCTTCGTCATACTTGTCGCCATCTCCGTATGGGCGATCGTCGCCGGCAAGAAAAAGCTGACAATTATGTTATCTTCCTCGATTGTCGTCCTAGGGACGCTGCTGTCGCTGACCCCGGTCTCGGATGCCCTCATCAGGCCGCTCGAAAACAGCTATCGGCCTTTCACGATCGACGCCCAAAGCGTCGACTACCCGATAGTCGTTCTCGGCGGGGGCTTCCTTCGAAACGGCCCCGGGGCCGATGGCTATGGGAGCCTTCGGCCTGAATCGCTTGCCCGCGCCTTATACGGTGCGCAGCTTGCCGCTTCCGGCAAGGCAGTCCTCTGCTTTACAGGCGGCTCGCTGCTCGCCGATCGAAGGGGCGGCACGGAGGCGGACGCGGCCTCGAGATTGTGGCAGAGCCTCGGCATAGACCCTTCGAGAATTCGCCTCGAACGGAGAAGCCTCGACACCAAAGGAAATGCTCTATTCGTCGAGCAACTGCTCGGGAATGGGCCCGTGATCCTTGTGACGAGCGCCTGGCATATGCCTCGGGCGATGCTCGCCTTTCGGAAGGCCGGGATCCAGGCGATCGCAGCGCCTTGCTCATATAGGGCTGATTCGGGCGGCTATGACTTTACGGACTGGTTGCCCAACGCCAACGCCCTCCAAACATCGGCCTGGGCGATCCACGAATATGTGGGTTTGGCGTGGTACTCGATGTCGTCGATTCATAACGCCCCCGCTTCCCAACTCACAAATCCCTGATCCATTGACTAATGCCTTTCCCGGTGTAGAATTCAGGAGTGCGCTGGCGGAATCACCGCGCGGTTCACGCTTTCTCGGTTCGCGGCGGGCCCGCGATCCCGAATTCGGTCTCGCTCGCGAGGCCGCCTACAGGCTCCCGATAAACGGGAGCCTGATGCTGCAAGCGTCGGTCATTGGCCGACATCCGAAGGCGGAACCACTGTCTTCGGGAAGGGATGGGGTATGGATATTTTCCGTAAGTGCTACGAGTGGGAAGAGGCGAAGTCTGCCATCAGGCGCGGCGTCTATCCGTATTTCCGGGCGCTGGAAGGCACCGAGGGCACGGAGGTCTGGTTCGAGGGGAGGAAGATCCTGATGATTGGATCGAACAATTACCTCGGACTGACGACCCATCCGAAGGTGAAGGCCGCGGCGGCGCTTGGCCTCGAGAAGTACGGCCCGTCCTGCACGGGGAGCCGTTTTCTCAACGGGACCCTTTCGATTCATCACGAGCTCGAGGAAAAGCTCGCCGCCTTCATGGGCAAGGAAAAAGCCCTGGTGTTTTCGACGGGCATGCAGACGAATCTCGGAGCCATTTCGGCCCTCGTCGGAAGGAACGACCTCGTGATCGTCGACAAGGATGACCACGCCTCGATCGTCGATGCCTGCAGGCTGAGCCTCGGAGAAACGAAGCGTTTCGTTCACGGCGACCTCGATCAGCTCGACCGAATTCTCGGCAAGCTCGAATCCGATCAAGGAGCCCTTGTCGTCGTGGACGGCGTGTTCTCGATGGGGGGCGACATCGTCGATCTGCCGAAGCTGGTCAAAGTGTGCAAGAAGCATGGGGCAAGGCTTTATGTAGATGACGCCCATTCCCTCGGGGTTCTCGGAAAAGGAAGGGGCACCGCGGCCCATTTCGGTCTACAGAAAGACGTCGATATCACGATGGGAACCTTCTCGAAAAGCTTCGCATCCCTGGGCGGCTTCGTCGCGGGCGATGCCGACGTCATCGACTGGATCAAGCACTTCGCCCGCTCCTTCATCTTTTCGGCTTCCTTGCCGGCTCCGAATACGATGGCCGCGATGGCCGCCCTCGAGGTCATGGAGACCGAGCCGGAGCATGTGGAACGCCTCTGGGACAATGCCCACTACATGCTCAAGGGGTTGAAGGATCTCGGATTCAATACGGGCGCGACCGAGACGCCGATCATCCCGATCATCATCGGGGACGACGAGCTTTGCTTCAATTTGTGGAAGGAGCTCTTCGATGCGGGCCTCTACACGAATCCCGTTGTGGCTCCGGCGGTTCCTCAGGGCATGGCTCTGCTCCGAACGAGCTATATGGCGACCCACACTCGGGAGCAATTGACCCGGGCCCTGGAGATCTTCGAAAGCGTCGGTTCGAGGCTGGGGATCATCGGAGCACGCGCGGAGGCTCTGGCTCTTTAATGCCGCTCCTCGCCCCCCCTCAGTCCGGATCTACGGGGGCGAGGAGCCCACGCTCGACGAGGCTCAACCAGGCATCGGCGTCGAAGATGAGATGATCGAGGAGATCGATGCCGATGACCTCGCCCGCCTTTCTGAGACGCTTCGTGATATCCATGTCCTCGGGCGAGGGTTCCAACCTTCCGGATGGATGGTTGTGCGCGACTATCACCGCGCAGGCCCTGTCGACGATGGGGTCGGCGAAGACTTCCCTTGGATGGACGACGGTGCGGTTGACGAGCCCTATGGAAACCACGCGGATGGCGATTAATTCGTGCGCCCCATTGAGGGATGCGCAGATGAAGCGCTCCTGTTTGCGATCGGCCCAATGCGCGATGAGGGGGTGAAGGTCGCGGGGGCTTGAAATGCGGCGTTCCCGGATTCCATAAAGTCGCTTTCCGAGCTCGAGGGCCGCCGAAATGGCAGCTGCCTTCGCCTCTCCCATGCCGGCGAGCGAGCACAATGTTTTCGCGTCGGGCGGCTGCGAGCCCGGTTCGACGAGGGAGAGCACCTCCTCGGCCAGCGAAAGCACCCCCTTGCCCTTCATGCCCGTGCCCAGGACCGCGGCCAGTAGTTCGGCGTCGCCGAGATATGCCGGCCCCTGTCGGGCCAGCCTTTCCCTGGCGGAGGGGCGCTCGGTGACGAGGGAGGGGCGGGATGCGTCGTAGATGCTTGGACTCATGACTTCCGTACGTCAACGCTACACGGAAACGCTTCGTTGGTTCGCCGAATTTTTGTATTTACGCGGCATGTCCGACCCTCTATACTTTTGCGTTGGACGTTACCTATCCGGCAGCTCCGCAAGATGCCAAGCGAGCGTCCGAAAGAACCTGGAAGGAGGAGACAGGATGAAGAGTCTCAAAGGCACGCAGACGGAACGGAACCTGATGGCCGCCTTCGCGGGCGAATCGCAGGCGCGGAATCGCTACACCTATTATGCGAGCAAGGCCAAAGATGAGGGCCTCATGCAGATTTCCGCCATTTTCGAGGAAACCGCCAACCAGGAAAAGGAGCACGCGAAGCGTCTCTTCAAGTTCATGGAGGGCGGCGACACGACCATCACGGGCACCTTCCCCTTCGGCACGATCGACGCGACGGCCGACAACCTTCAGCACGGGGCGGACGGCGAGAACTACGAATGGAAGACGATGTATCCGGGCTTCGCCAAGACCGCTCGCGAAGAAGGCTTCGAACCTGTCGCAATGGTCTTCGAATCGATCGCCGTGGCGGAAAAGCAGCATGCCAAGCGCTATGAGAAGCTCAAGAAAAATCTCGTGGAAGGCAAGGCCTTCAAGGCAGACAAACCGGTGCTGTGGCAGTGCAGGAATTGCGGCTACATCATGGAAGCGACCGAGGCTCCGAAGGCCTGTCCCGCCTGCGCCCATCCGCAGGCCTATTTCGAACTGCTCTCCGAAAATTGGTAGGAGGAAATCATGGCCAAGAAAAATCAGATTTTCCGCTGCGACGAGTGCGGCATCATGCTCGTGGCCCTCAAGGATTCCGAGTGCGATCCTTCCTGCGGCGACCACCCGATGAAACTCCTCGCCGAAAATACGGTCGATGCCTCGAAGGAAAAGCATACTCCGGTGATCACCAAGGTCGCCGGCGGCTACAAGGTCGCGGTCGGTTCCGTCCCCCATCCGATGGATCCCGATCATTACATCGAATGGATCGAGCTCCTCGCGGACGGCCTTTCCTATCGAAAGTTCCTCAAGCCGGGCGACAAGCCCGAGGCACTCTTCCTCGTCGAGGCTACTTCGGTGAGCGCCCGCGAATTTTGCAACAAGCATGGCCTTTGGAGCGCCAAAGCGTAATATTAGCTGTGGTTTCGCAAGTCGCTGGTGATGATAGCGAGACCAATGGATTGTTTCGCAGCAAAGGAGAAGGCATGAAGAAGTATGTATGCGATGTATGCGGCTATATCTATGATCCCTCAGTCGGAGATCCCGATTCGGGCGCCAAGGCTGGTACCTCCTTCGAAGACCTTCCGGCCGATTGGGTTTGCCCGATGTGCGGCGCCGGGAAGGACAGCTTCTCCCCTGTCTGAGTCCTTCTTACGAAGGCCCGAGGGCGATAGGCGGTCGGTCTTCGGGCCGGCCGCTCTTTTTTTTATCTTCGCTTTCTGCTAGCGTGTCCCCATGCTTTCACGCGAAGATTTTGCGTTCACGATCGGCTACGACGGAGAACGCGCGGTGGTCGACGGCAAGGCGCGGAGCCAATACGGGCGTCTCGGCAGCTTGGAACTCGCGGAAAAGGGCCTCTATCGCGCGGCCTTCGCCTCCGCCCTCTGGTCCCTGAATCAGGAGGGCGCCAAAGAGCAGGCCGAGGCGGACATGAAAGCCTTCATAGCCCTTTTCAACAAGGTCGCAGGCACGGGCTATTCTCGGCCGGAAGAACTGCAGCGCCTTTTCGGCGTAACGCTGGAATCGGTCTCGCGCACTCTCGTCCTTTAGAGTCGGCCTTCGAAGGAGGCTGGGACTCGTTTGATTCTCGGCCTCGGATGCGGCCTGGCCTCGATGGAAGTCGGCTCCCCGCTCCCTATGTCGCCTCGAAAATCAGGCACTTGAGATACCTCGACTCCTGATAGCCGGAGACGATGGGGTGGTCCAGGTCCTGGGTCCTTTCCTCGATGAGTCGAAGACGGCGGCCCGCGTCGCGGGCTGCTTCCTCCACTGTACGGGCAAAGCGTTCGCGATCGAACCAATAGGAGCATGAGCAGGTGACGAGGGTGCCGCCCGGCTCGAGAAGCTTGAGGGCCCTGAGATTGAGATCCTTGTAGCCCCGATGCGCCCCTTCGATGGAAGCCCTGTTCTTCGCGAAGGCCGGAGGGTCGAGGATTACGAGACCGTAGCGCTCATGTTCGCGTTCGAGGTTTCGGAGCCTGTCGAAGGCATTGGCCTCGACAGCCGTGACCTTGTCGCCGAGACCGTTGGCTACGGCGTTGGCACGGATGGCCGCGACCGCCAGGGGGCTCGAGTCGATGCATTCGACCTGGCTCGCCCCGGCCTTCGCGGCGGCGAGACCGAAGCCTCCCGCGTTGGAAAAGCAGTCCAGCACTCGCCGTCCCTTGCCTGTACCTGACTCGAGGGCATGACGCGCGGCGGCGGCCCTATTTGAACGCTGGTCGAGATACCAACCCGTCTTTTGCCCCTCGAGGAGGTCGATCGCGAATCGCAGGCCGTTCTCGGCTATTCGGAGTTCGCAGGGGGGATCGCCGGCCAGGAGCCCGATGGAAGGGCCCAGTCCCTCGAATGCCCTGACGGGAGCGTCCGATCTTTCGATGATTCCTTTTGCGGGGAACTCGGCGGCGAAGGCGTTCAAGATGTCGGCTTTCCTTCGCTCAACGCCGAGGGCAAGGAACTGCATCGAAAGCCAGCGGCCTCCACCGCCCGCGTCGACGAAGGAGTCAGCGATGAGGCCGGGAATGCCGTCGGCCTCGCCGAAGACGATGCGCGCGCTGGCCGTCTCCGGATCGAGGAAGCCGCGCCTCCAGGTAAGGGCTCTTTGGATGGCTTCGCGAAAAAAGCCTTCATCGGCCTCAATGACCCGTTTGGAATAGACCCGGCAGCGGATTTTCGAGTTCGGATTGAAGAAGGCGCTACCTACGGACTGGCCGCGGGCGTCGAGAACCTCGACCGAGGCTCCGGCCTCGGGTTCGCCTTCGACGCTGTGTATCTCATTATCGTAGATCCAGGGATGACCCCAGCGGATTCGGAGATCTTCTTTCGGCTTGAGCCGGATCTTGGGCAACTGCATCGCCCCACGATACGCGGGGACGCGAAAAGGGACAAGGCCCGGCGAAATCGGCGCCGTCCCTTCGCCGGCGCCTTGCCTTCAATTCCCTCCGCCGAGACGGCGTGAAGAGATCCAGAGGGCGACAAGAATGATCAGGTCGCGGACGAAGCCGTTGAGCCAAGAGAGGAAATCCGGTTTGAAGGCGTCGCGGCCGAACCAGGCGAGAACGATCCAGACGGCCCATAAGACGGGAAAGACGAGGGCGAGGATGCCCGCGATGGAGGATGGAATCCGAACGAAGAAGGCGAGGCCGAGGACAATACCGATGACGAGTTCGACGATCGCCACGACGATGGTGAGTGTGTCGTGCCTCCCGAGGAAGCGCATCACCCCCGATAGATTGGAGTTGTAGGCCTGGATTCCGAGGATGCCCGCCACGATGAAGAATACCGCGACGCATGCCTGGAGAATCGAATCCGGTCCGATGGACATTCCTGACTTCTTCGCCATTCCCGCCTCCTTGGTGGATCTGCAGCAAATCATAATCCAGAAGATGCGAAAAAGCCTTCACCCCGAGTTTTTCCGTCTCGTGTTGAAGCGTTTGCCTTCCGCGGGTACATTGGTTCGTCATGGCACGAAGCACGGCCAAGAAGGCCACGATCTATCGCTGCGTCTCCTGCGGCCATAGCGAAGCGAAGTGGCTCGGGCGCTGCCCGGAGTGCGGGGAGTGGAACAGTCTTCGCGAGGCCGCTGCCGATCCGGCCAGCGACCGGGCGGGCGAAACCTTTTCCGTGCCCCTTACCGCCGTGGAAGCGGGGAGGACGGCGAGATTCGCGACCGGCCTCGGGGAGCTCGACCGGGTGCTCGGCGGCGGACTCATGCGGGGCTCTGCCGTCCTTCTCGGAGGTGAGCCGGGCATCGGAAAAAGCACCCTCCTCCTTCAAATTTGCGCCACCTCGGAGGTAGGTGGCACGATCCTCTACATATCCGGGGAAGAGTCGCCGGTGCAACTGAGGCTGCGGGCCGAAAGGCTCGGCGCGATGAATCCTAAAATCGAAGTTCTCGCCACGGGGGATCTTGCGGCGATACGAAGGGTCCTCGACGCCGCGAAGCCCTCGCTCGTCGTCGTCGATTCTCTCCAGACCCTGCATTCCGAAGAGGCAGGGGCCATACCCGGCACGGCCAATCAGATCAAATACTGCGCCCAGGAACTCGTGGGCTGGGCGAAGGAGCATGAAGCCAGCCTCGTCCTCGTCGCCCACGTCACGAAGGACGGCATGATCGCCGGCCCGAAGGCGGCGGAACACCTCGTCGACGCGGTGCTCGGATTCGAGCAGGGCGAAGGGGATCTCCGCGTGCTCCGCGCCGCGAAAAATCGTTTCGGCAGCATCGACGAAATCGGTCTGTTCAGGATGGGGGCGAAGGGCCTCGTCGAACTGGTCGATCCCACGGGGCTCTTCCTCGTGCAGCGCGAATCAGGCCTCCCGCCCGGCGTCGCCGTGGCTCCCGTCCACGAAGGCTCGCGGGTCCTGCTCGTGGAAATACAGGCCCTCACCGTCGCGGCCAAGGCGGGCCTGACGAGGGTCTATTCGGACAGGATCGAGACGGCCCGCGTTTCGCGAGTCGCCGCCGTCCTCGAGAAACACGCGGGCTTGAGATTCTCCGACCAGGACATTTACGTGAACGTGGCCGGCGGAATGCGGCTTTCCGAACCGGGCATCGATTTCGCCCTGATGGCGGCTCTCTGGTCCGCTCGCACGGGCTCGGCCTTGCGATCGGGGCTCGCCCTCGCGGGCGAGCTTTCCCTGGCCGGGGAGCTCCGTCCCGTGACGAGGATGTCCCAAAGGGCCAAGGCGGCCCTGGGCCTCGGCTTCGACCGGGTCCTGGGTCCGCGCGTGCTCGCCCCGGCTCCCGGCAAGGGGACGGGCCAAGGCGCCAAAGGCGGCGGCTCGAGCCGCGACGGCCCGGTCGATTCTGGCGCCGACGGCTGGGTGCAGGTTTCGGGAATCGCCGAGGCGCTCAAGGAATTCCTCGCAAAGACCTGAGCGATGCGATATGCTAATAACTAGTTATAATTGCCGGGCGAAGGGGCCAACGCGATCGCGGGTGGTCCGCGCCGAGAAACGGCCGAGGGAGGAACGATGAAATTCGCCACTACGGGGCGCCCGAGGACGGGCATGGTCGTCGCCCTTTCCGCTCTGCGCACGGAGGCTTCCCCTGCCTGCGGCGAGTACCCCGACCTTGCCCTCCTCGGAGACCTCACCCTCTCCTGGGGCTTCGACCTCCTCCAACTTCTCCCGGTCAACGACACGGGAGGCATGAACTCGCCCTATATGGCCCTCTCGGCCTTCGCCCTCCACCCCCTCTATATCCGCGTCGCGGATCTCCCCGAGGCGAAGCGGGCGCAGGACATCGTGGGCAGAGCAAGGCGCCTTGCCGATTCGCATGCGGGCATAGCTCGCCTGGCCTATCATGAATACCTTTCGGCCAAGCTCGACCTCCTCGAGCGCCTCTTCATTTCGGCCTATACGGGCCCGGACCTCGATGCCCGCCTCGCGGCTCTTCCGGGCTTCGAAGCCTGGATGCGCGCGAACGCCTGGGTGCGGCCCTACGCCGTCTTTTCCGAAATCAAGCGGCGAGAAGGCCAGGGGCCATGGTGGAGCTGGTCTTCGCGCCGCGACCCGGCTCCGGGAGAGATCGAGCGCCTCTGGGCGGCTCCCGAAATGAAGTCGGGTACGCGCTTCCGCGCCTGGCTCCAGTTCGCCGCTTCGGTGCAGTTCGAGGCGGCCGCGAAGGAGCTCTCGAAAAAAGGGATCGAGCTTCTCGGCGATATTCCCATCCTCATAGGGAAGGATTCGGCCGACGTCTGGGCCAACCGATCGATATTCAGACTCGACATCTCGGCAGGCTCGCCGCCCGACGGCGACAATCCCTTGGGTCAGAACTGGGGCTTCCCCGCCTGGAATTGGGATGAACTGGAGCGCGGCGATTTCACATTTTGGCGAGAACGTCTATCGATCGCCGCCCGCTACTACTCCGCCTATCGAATCGACCATGTGCTCGGCTTCTTCCGGCTCTGGACAACTTCCGCTAGGGAACAGGACGCGTGGCTCGGTGTCTTCCTGCCCAATGTGCCGGTGACGAGGGACGATCTCCAAGGTCTCGGTTTCGATGCGCCGAGGCTGCGCTGGCTATCGCGTCCGCATATCCGCGAGGGGCGGCTAGTCGAGGCGGCGCGGGGCGACCGCGAGGCCGCGATGCGAGTCGCTTCCCTTGTCCTCGAGAGAATCGGCAACGAGGAGCTCTTCCTTTTCCGTTCGGACATTGCGGGGACGGCCGATATCGTGGAAGCCCTGGCGGACATCGACGGTGGCCTCCGCGACTTCATCCTCGCCTCGTGGCGCGACCGCTGCCTTTTCGAATATGCGGAAGGCCGCTTCGTCCCCAGTTGGCGTTTTCGCGAAAGCTCTGCCTGGCCGACCCTCTCCGACGGAGAGCGCCGGGGGCTCGAAGAGCTCTTCGCAGGTCGCGAGCGTGAATCCCTGGCCTTGCACGAATCGAAGGGCAAGGCGCTTCTCGGAAGGCTCGCTTCCTTTACCGACATGCTCGCGACCGCAGAGGATCTCGGCGGGATTCCGCCCTATGTGCCGAAGGTCCTCGACGAATTGGGAATTCTCGGCCTCCGCGTCTGGCGCTGGACGAGGCGCTGGCATGAGGCCGGTCAACCCTTCGTGGAGGCTGGCGACTATCCGCGGGCCTCGGTCGTCTGTCCCTCGGTCCACGATTCGAGTTCGCTGCGCGAATGGTGGCAGAAGGAAGCCGACAGACCATTGGCCTGGGCCTTCGCCGCGAAGACCCTCGGCCGCGACGCGGGTCCGGCACCCGACCAATTGGGGCCCGACGACGTCCGCTTTCTGCTGGAAGCCCTGTCGCACACAGCTTCCATGATCGCGGTCTTTCCCTTGCAGGACCTGCTCGCGATGTCGGAGAGCTATCGCCCAGTCGATCCCGCTTTGGAGCGGGTCAACGTGCCCGGCACAGACAATCCCTGGAACTGGGGGTGGCGGATGCCCGTCGCCGTCGAGACTCTGGCAGGGGACGAGGGAATGGCTCGGAAGGCAGGGGCCCTTTCCGCGGCGAGGAAGCGATAGCGCTCCTCGCCGCGGAGTTCCTGAATCTCGTGCCGCCTCCGGTGCGCGCTAGGCTCCCTGGAAAAGGAGCCACTCCGACACGAGGGTCGGGGTCGAGATGAGGCCCGAAAGTTCGAGGATGGCCAGGGCGACGAAGACCGCGATGAAGGCGATCCTTACCGGATGGACCAGGTTCTTTTTCCGGAGCAAGGGAATCTCGACCACGGAAAGGGCAAGGATCGACCAGATGAGGGCCGCGATGAGGCGGGGCCTGCCGGGGTCGGTTACGAGGGCGGCCTTGAGACTGAAGCCCGTCTGGACGGCCGCCGAGCTCACGAAGGCGAGCTTGCCGAAGATCATCGAGAGACCGAGGGCGACGAGGAGGAGGCCGGAAACGATCCGAACCTCGTTCGCCCTGCGCTTGAAGAAGTCGAGGATCGGCTTCATCCGATCGAAGAAGAGACCGACCGCGATGAAGGGAAGGGCGAGTCCGAGCGAATAGGAGCCGAGGAGGACGAAGGACTTCGCGATGTTCGCCTCCCTCGCCGCGACGAGGAGTATCGAAGCCAGGATGGGCCCGATGCAGGGCGACCAGCCCGCGGCGAAGGCCATGCCGAAGATCACGGAGCCGAAGATGCCGCGCGGCGCCTTGTCGGGATGGAATCGCGCCTCGAGGGCCAGGACCTTGAGGAAATCGAAGACGAGATTGATCCCGAGAAGGACGATGACGATTCCGGCAACGATCATCGCGATCTTAGAAGGAGAGAGGCCGCCGGCCTGGAGGCCGAGTTTCGGCGTGCCGCCGCCGAGAAGGGCGCCGCCCCCCGCGAAAAGCACGCCCAACACCGCGAAGACGATGGTGAAGCCCGCGACGAAGGCCAGGGTTCGTACCATGACTCGCCCCCGCGCGCTTCCGCTCCTGATGTCGGCCAGCCCATATCCCGAAATGAAGGACAGGTAGGCCGGAATCAGGGGAAGAACGCAGGGCGAGAGAAAGGAAAGCAGCCCGGCGCCGAAGGCGGCGATGATGCCCGGATCGCTCATTTCGCCATGAGTTCGTCGAAGGCGGCGAGGACCTCGGCGCTATCGTACTCGCGTCCGCCCTGGGTGCCGGCGATGACCTTGCCGTCCTTGTCGATGATGTAGGTCGTCGGGATCGAACTGGCGTTGAAGGCCGAGCCGAGCTGGCCGCTCGGGTCGAGGAAGATGGGGTAGCTGTAATGGTTGTCGGCGACGAACTTGGTCACCGTATCCTTTTGCTCGCCGACGCTGACGGCGATGATGGTGAAGTTCTTGTCCTTGCGCTTGTCCCAGAGTTTCTGGATCGAGGGCATCTCGGCGCGGCAGGGCGGGCACCAGGTCGCCCAGAAATTGAGGAGAACGAGCTTGCCCTTGGCCTTCGACAGGCTCGTCGAGCCGCCCTTCGCGGATTCTACGGTGAAATCACCGACGTCGACGGGTGCGGGGAAGACATAGAAGCCGAGCTTCTCGAGCTTGTCGGCATACCAGGGCTTGGGCGCCGCGGAAATCGTCGTGGCGGGGGCGCCGTTCGGGCCCGATGCGGGGGATGCGTTCGCGACGGGAGCGGCGGCGGATTGAGCCGCGCCGGAGCCGGTCGAGGCCGTGGTTGAGGTGACGGCCGAGGCCGTTTGGGCGATAGCCTGGTCGCCGGACTGGCTGGAGCTGGCCACCGGCGACTGACCGGCGGTTGAAGCGGCGGCTGCCGGCTTCGAACAGGCGGCGATAGAAAGGAAGGCGATACCTGCCGCAAGGGCTGCGGCCGGACGGGAAATTCTCATAAGACCCCCTCAGAAGCAATATCGGGAAAATACTATATTGGCCCCTTTGGAACAAGGGGTGCTCAGACCGCCGGCAGCCTGGCTTGGCCGATCGGGAGAGTCTGGGTATATTGGACGAAACTGTCGGCTGAGCCAAGCCTGCCGGCCCCTCCCAAGGAGACATGATGAAGTTCGATATGCCCCGACGCCCCCTAGCCGAAGGCGAAGAAGAAGAGGAAAAGGAAGAGAAGCAGCGCAAGCCGGACGACGCCCTTGCGGAAAAATTCCTCAAGACCAGGACCATCCTCCTCACGGGCGAGATCGACAAGGATCAGGGAGAACGGGTCATTCGTCAGCTCCTTCTTCTCGAAAGTCTGTCCGAGGATCCGATAAATCTCTTCGTCGATTCGCCCGGGGGCGACGTCGACGCGGGTTTCGCCATTTTCGACATGATCCGCTTCGTGAAGGCGCCCGTCCGCATTCTCGGTATGGGCCTCGTCGCCTCGGCGGCCGCCCTCATCCTCCTCGCGGTGCCGAAGGACAGGCGCTTCGGTCTTCCCAATTCCCACTACCTCATCCACCAGCCCCTGTCGGGCATCCGGGGCGTAGCGACCGACATCGAGATCCACGCCCGAGAGCTCGAAAAGGCTCGCGACAGGATCAATCGCATCATCGCCGAGGAAACCGGACAGACCTTCGAAAGGGTCATAAAAGACACGGATCGGGACTACTGGATGAACTCGGAAGAGGCTCTCGCCTACGGCCTCATCTCCAAGATAGGAAAAACGAGGGCAGACCTCTCGCTTTGAAGCATCCGCGGTCGGCGGCGACGTTGGGGCTGCATGAAGCAGTTCCCTTCCTTCGCCGCCGCCGTCATCGCAGCCTGCCTTTCGTTGGCCGTCTCCTGCTGCGCGCCGATCGCGCCCGGCGCGCGTACAGACGCCGACACTCCCATCCTAATAATGAGCTGGAACGTTCTCTCGCTCTTCGATCCCGTCGATGACGGGGACGAGTACGCAGAGTATTCCGTCGATAGAGGCACCTGGAGCGAGGCCAAGTACAGGGCCCGCCTCGACGCCCTGGCCGAGGTGATACTCCGGGCAGGAGATTCGGGCAGGCGGGGCCCGCCTGGGCCCGACATACTCTGCCTCGTCGAAATCGAAAAGAAATCCATCCTCGACGACCTCGCGAAGGGGCCCCTCGCCGCGTGCGGCTATCGCCATCGCGCCTTCGCGAAGGCCGAAGGCTCGGCCATCGGCCTCGGCATTCTCTCGCGCCTACCCCTCGAGGGCGCGCGGGCCTGGGGCCTCGACCTCGGAGGCGGTCGGGAGCGTCCCATCCTCGAGGCCCGCTTCTCGAAGTCGGGGCAGCCCTTCGCCGTCTTGGTCAATCATTGGAAGTCGAAGCTCGAAGGGGCCGAGGTCACCGAGGCTTCGCGCATCGAGTCTGCCCGTCTCCTCTCCCGGATCGTCGCGGAAGGGAAGGCGACCAGCCCCGGGCTCGTCGCCATAGCCTGCGGAGATTTCAACGAGAGCCCCGATGAGCAAGCGCGCGTAGGGGGGCGCTATCCCACGGCCTTCATGCCCGCGGCCGCCACTGTCCCGGGTTCGGTCGGCCTGGCGGGCCGGGGTTCTCTCGCGGCGGCAGATGTCGACAATAACGAGCCAATTGGTTCATTCATCGGCTTCAGCCCCTGGGACGACTCGGAAGGGTATAGTTATTCCTATCGGGGAAATCGCGAGCGGATAGACGGATTCGTGCTCTCCCCCGAACTCCTCGACGGCCGCGGCCTCGACTATCTGGACTTCGAGGTGCTCGACAAGGGTCTGGTCGACGACACGGGCGCGCCGATTCCCTGGTCCAACTCGAAAGCGTCGGGCTGGTCCGATCACCTGCCCATCCTCCTCGAGATCGTCGCGAGAGGCGCCGGGTCGTAGGTACATGCAGGCGTCTCGCTCCGGCGGCCCTACGCGATGACAGCCTCGGCGATCCTATGAGATGACGGGCTTGGTTCGACGTACGAAGAAAAGCCAAAACAAGGCCGTCCCGAAGGTGTAGAGGGCAGCGGTGAGGGTGAAGGAAGGCCCGAAGCCGCCCTTCCAGATGAACCATCCCGAAAGGCGGGCGGCGATGGTCCACGAGGCGTTCCAGACGAGGGTCCTGACGGCGTTGAGGAAGATCATCCGCGAACGCGGCACGAGTTCGAGAAGGAAGATGTCCTGAATCGGCGTCGCGAGGTTCATCAGGGCCTGCCTGAGCAGGTAGGCGATGATGGCGAGGGGCAGCGAATGAATCCACGCGAGAACGAGGATGAGGGGCACCGAGGCTATCTGCGTGCCCACGACAGCCCAGGGCTTGCCGATTCGCCGAGCGAGGGCCGGGCCGCTCGCCATGCCGATGAAGGTGGCGATCTGTCCCGCGGCGACGGCCACGCCGATGGCCCCGTCCTCGAGAGAGAACATGTCCTTGAAATAGAGATTGAGGTAGGGAATGGTGAGCCCCGCCCCGGTGCCGATCAAAAAGCCCGGAAGGAGGAGCCTGAGCCACAGCGAAGGAGGGATGCGATCGACCTGTTTCGCTTCCGCCTTCCTGTCCTTCGCGCCTTTCCGCGCCTTCGCATCTGGCGCGCCTCCCCTCGCTTCCGGAACGCTTACCCTCGCTGCGGGAGCGCCATCCTTCGCTTCCGGAGCTTCGCCCACTTCCTCGATCTTCGAAAAGGGAATCCAGGCGGATAGGAGAAAGAGGCAGCCGACGACGAGGGCGAAGCGATAGGCGCCGATTTCGTCGCCGGTGATCGCGAAGGCCCCGTCCTTGAGCAGTCCGCCGAGGCTCGAGCCTATCACGCCCGTTCCCATCGAAAGGGCCCCGTTGATGCTGAAAAGGTGCATCCTTTCGCTCTCGCCCGAATTCCTGATGAAGAAGGGGCCGGCGCTCACCTGGAATACGGTCGAAAAGGCGCCCGACAAGAAGGCCGCCGCGAGGAGGGGCGAACCCGCGGCTCCCAGGGCCTGCGCCGCATAGGCCGCGGCCGTGAGGAATGCCGACACGGGGAGGAGGAGTCGGAGATTGAATCGAGCGGCGAGAAGGGAGGCCGGGAGCACCACCAGGGCCGTGCCGAGGGCCTTGGTCGCTAGGACTCCGCCTATGGCGTCCTCGCTATAGCCGATGCGCTTGAGATAGAGACTGAGGAGGAGGGAGATCTGATTGGCGCCAATCCACAGGAGTATCTGACCGAGAAGGAAACGGCGCGCGTTGGGGCTGAAGGACGACAGGGCATGGGAGTAGTCGCCGATAAATCCGCGCAGCTTCGACCCGACGCCATGGTGGCCGTTCCGTCCCTGAATATTTTGTGCTTCGTTCACTTCGCCAGCATATTCTGCATAATTCATGAAGGTCAATTCTCGCCGAGAGTCGCCTTGTTCCTGCGGGTCTCTTCATCGTATCATGTCGGGCCATGGCTGACGGTCGACCCCTGATCGTGCAGAGCGATCTCTCCCTCCTCCTCGACGTCCACGACCCAGCCTTCGAGGAGGCGCGGGCCGAGATTGGAGTCTTCGCCTCCCTCGAGAAGAGCCCGGAGCACCTGCACAGCTACCGCATAGGAGCCCTTTCGCTCTGGAACGCGGCGAGCGCGGGGCTCCAGCCCGACGAGGTTCTCGTCTCTCTCGCCCGCTGGTCGCGCTACGACATCCCCGGCGACGTCGCCTTCATCGTCAAGGACACGATGTCCCGTTTCGGCCGTCTCGTCCTCGGCTCCCTGCCCGGCGAAGAGGGTCAGGCCGACGGAGCCTTGGCCCACAGCCTCCTCCTGCGTTGCCCCGACCCCGAGCTCGAACGGGAGCTCGGCTCGAGTCGGTCGCTCGCGAAGTTCCTCAGGCCGGTTCCCGGCGGCTTCGCCGTCAGGCTCGTCGACCGCGGCACGGTGAAGCGTGAGCTCCTCCGCCTCGGCTGGCCCGTGCGCGACGAGGCACCCCTCGTCGAAGGCGATCCCATGCCCCTCGCGCTCCTGCCCGAAAGGCGTTCGGGCGGCGGCTTCTCGCTGCGCCCCTACCAATCGGACGCACTCTCTGCCTTCGTGGGCGGGAATCTCCCCGGTTCGGGCTACGGCGTGATCGTGCTTCCCTGCGGCGCCGGCAAGACCATCGTCGGAATGGCGGCGATGGCGGCCATCGGCGCCAAGACGCTCATAATTACGACAAATGTCGCCGCCGTGCACCAGTGGATCGACGAGCTCCTCGACAAGACGGACCTCGACCCCAATTCGGTGGGCGAGTACACGGGCTCGGAAAAGACGGTGAGATCGGTGACCGTGGCGACCTACCAGATCCTCACCTGGAGGCCCGACAAGACCGCCGATTTCCCCCATTTCGAGCTGTTTCGGCGGGAACGCTGGGGTCTCATCATCTATGACGAAGTCCACATCCTCCCCGCCCCGGTCTTCAGGGTCGTGGCGGAGATACAGGCCGTGCGAAGGCTGGGTCTCACCGCCACACTCGTGCGCGAGGACGGTCGCGAGGAGGACGTCTTCAGCCTCATCGGCCCGAAGCGCTACGACGTGCCCTGGAAGGACCTCGAGCGCAAGGGTTTCATCGCCGAAGCCTGGTGCCGCGAGATCCGCATACCCCTCTCCTCCCACGACGAGCTCCGCTATTCGGTCGCGGAGCAGCGCGAAAAACACAGGCTCGCCGCGGAGAACTCCGCCAAGCTCGAGGCGGTGCGGGAACTCGTCGACAACCATCCTGATGATCTCGTGATGGTGATCGGCCAGTTTCTCGACCAGCTCGGCAAGATCGCGAAGCTTCTCGACGCGCCCCTCATCACCGGCAAGACGCCGAATCCCGAAAGGGAGCGGATCTACGAGGATTTCCGGCGGGGCAGGACCAGGGTCATCGTCGTCTCCAAGGTCGCGAATTTCGCGATAGACCTGCCCGACGCCTCGGTGGCCATCCAGGTCTCCGGGAGCTTCGGCTCGCGACAGGAGGAGGCCCAGCGCCTCGGGAGGATACTCAGGCCCAAAGATCGCAATTCCTTCTTTTATTCCCTCGTTTCGCGCTACACCATCGAAGAGGACTTTTCCGCTAACAGGAGAAAATTCCTCACCGAGCAGGGCTATCGCTACCAGATCGAGGCCTGGGAATGAGGCAGGTCCGGCCGCGCGCCCCCGACATGGCGGCCTGGGAGGAGAGCCTCCTCGGCATGGACACGGAGGTTCTCCTCGCCTTGGCGCGCAATTACGTCGGAGCGATCAGGAGCCCCTGGGACAAGCGCACCGTCGTGTCGCGCCTCGTCGCCTTCGCGAAAAAACCGGAGACCGTCGAGGCGATGCTCGAGCTTTTCGATTCCGCCGACGTAGCGATCGCCTGCACCATCCTCCTCGCAGGACCCCTGAGCGACGGGGAGCTCCGCGCCCTATTCCGCGCCGAGATCAAGGCCTTCGATCTCGGCGTCAAGATCGCCAACCTCGAGGACAGGCTCGTGCTTTTCAGGATGCGCGAAGCCCGCGTCACCCGCTTCGCGGTCAATCCCCTCCTCAGCGAAGGCCTCGCTCCCTTCCTCCGCGATCCGCGCAGCATCCTCGGCGGAGGCTCCGCGCCCTCGCCGCTCGCTGCTTCGACCCGCGCGTCATCCGCGGGGCAGACCCAGGAAGCCCTGTCGCCCCTCGTCGCCGCCCTCGGCCTCTTCTCCTTCGTCTTCCACAACCCCGGCGCCGTGAAGCGCGACGGAAGCCTCTCGAAAAAGGCCCAGGCCAGGCTGTCGGCCATCGTACCCGAGGCGGCCCTCGTCCCCGAACGCTATGCGGCCCTGCTCAAGGCCTTCGTAGAAACGGGCATATTGACGAGGAGCGACGGGGAGGGCGATTTCGACGCCGATGCCGAGGCCTTCGGGGCCCTTCTCGAAAGGCATGGAGGGGGCCTTCCCTTCAGACTCGCCCTCGGCCTCTCCTTGCCGCGGGGCGGATCGGCGGGCGCGGTCGAAGATCTGGCGTCGGTCGTGGCCGAAGCCCTCGAGTCCTTGCCTCGCGGCCTGGGCCTTCCCGAAGCCGGGCTCGCCCGCTGGATGGGCATGGCGACCCTGGGCTTCGACCCTGCCTTCGACACGGACGCCCTCGTCCTCGCCCTTTCCTCTCTCGGGATGATAGAGCTCCGCGGCGGGGAATTCTTTCTCGCCCGCGAGGCGGGGGAGGACGAGGACGAAGGCGGGGTCCCCAGGCCCCAACTCGTACCCGACGGTGCCCACCTCCTGCGCGTCCTCCCCGAGGCGGGAACCAAGGCTCGCTGGCTAGCCGCCCGTATCGCCAGACCCGCCCGCCTCGGCCTCGTCTGGGAACTCGAACTCGACCGCGACTCGATCCGCGAGGCCTTCGCCTCCGGCCTCGAGGCCAAGGAAATCGTCGAGTCCCTCGCCGTGTTCAGCGTCCGACCCCTTCCCCAAAGCCTCGCGTTCTCGATCGAGTCCTGGGAAAAGGAATTTCGCTCGACCCGCCTCTTCCACGGATGGGTTCTCGTCTGCGACGAAAGGCGAAGGACCATCGTCGAGGGCCGTCCGGACATTTCCGCCCTCGTCAAGGAAAGGCTTGGGCCTGGGGTCTACCTCCTCGAAGCGGGGGAGCTCGAGGATTTCGCCCCGACCCTCGCCGCCGCGGGAATCGAAGTGCCGCCGCCGATCAGGCCCCATGCCCATCCGCGGTCGATCCTCGCCTCGCCGCAGCGTTCCGTCTCGGAGGATGAGGGGGATCGGAACTTCGCCGGAACCCTCGTGCCGCGACGGCCAAGGATCGTCTTCGCCTTGTCCTCCATCGCCGAGGGCAAGGAGGCGGCGACGCGTCGCCTCGATCCCGAAGCGAGACTCGCTCGCCTCAGGGCCGCCCTCGCCGAGCGCGAGCGGAGCGACGACCACGCCGCCGAAAAGGGGCGGGAGCTCGCCGATCGCATCGAGGCGCGCCTCGTCGTCGACGAGTCCCAGCTCGACCGGGCCGACGTGACGCCCGTCCGCATCGAGGCCGGCGGCCTCGACTACGGCGGCAAGACCCGCCTCGCCGAGCGCGCCATCGCCTCGCCGGGCGACCGCCTCGAAATAAAGTACCAATTGCCTGGAGGAGATCCCGAGACCGTCGTCGTGCGGCCGGTGAGACTCCAGAAGACCGACCGGGGCCTCGTGCTCGAAGGCGAGGATCTCGCCTCCGGGACCCCGGTCCGCGTGCCCCTTGGGGCCGCGAGCATGGTGCGCAGGTTGCGCGCCACACCATTCGGAGATGAAAGATGAAGAACAACCGCAACGGACAGGTGCAGGTGCCCACCGAGACCGGACACCAAGTCCAGCTCAAGCTCGCCGTCCTCGTCGACGCCGATAACACCCAGGCCACCATCGTGGAGGGCCTCCTCGCCGAGATCGCGAAATACGGCATCGCCAGCGTCAAGAGGATCTACGGCGACTGGACGAGCACGAACCTCCGTTCCTGGAAGGACAAGCTCCTCGAGTACGCCATCCAGCCCGTCCAGCAGTTCGCCTACACCTCGGGCAAGAACGCCACCGACTCCGCGATGATCATCGACGCCATGGATCTTCTGTACACTGAGAATCTCGACGGATTCTGCGTCGTCTCCAGCGACTCCGATTTCACCCGCCTCGCAGCCCGCCTCCGCGAGGACGGCAAGCTCGTCCTCGGCTTCGGCCAGAAGAAGACCCCCAAGCCCTTCGTCGCCGCCTGCGACAAGTTCATCTACACCGAGATCCTCCGCGAGGGCGACGACGAGGTGCACGCGGGCAAGGAGCCCAAGCGGGACGGCCCCCAGGACTTCAAGGGCGACAAGAAGGTCGCGACCCTCCTCCGCGCCGCCGTGGAGGACGCCGCCGACGAGTTCGGTTGGGCCTACCTCGGAGCCGTGGGGACCTACGTCGCCAACCGCCAGCCGGAATTCGATCCTCGCAATTATGGCTATCGCAAGCTCGGCGATCTGATCAAATCCTCCGGCCTCTTCGAAATCGACGAGCGCGACAACCCCTATAACCCCGGCAAGCAGGTGTACATGCGGGTCACCCAAAAGGCGCGGAAGTAAGTACTAGTTGTTAATAGGGCGCGTCGGCGCGGCCAGCCGCGCCGACCGGGCTCTCCGCTGCAACTCCGGGCGCCGCTCCGCCGTCCCGTTTGCCGATCCCCCCGCATCGAAGACAGATTTGTTTCTACGGACGAGTGCCCCTATAATCGATAAATAGTTAACTTTTGCCCGCGGCTTGGAACCATCGACCGCAGGGAAGCGGCCGCTTCGCCGGATCGTCGATCGGATTCCGATCCCAGGGCGGGGAGGTAGGGTATGAGGGCGTTCTCCGTACGCGCGTTTTTCGCGATCGCGATCCTTGTCTCGTTGTGTTCCCAGGCCGTCTGGGCGCAGAACCTGGTCGACGTCGTCTATCTCAAAAACGGGTCGATAGTGAGGGGAACCATCCTCGAACAGATCCCGAACGCCGATCTCAAGATCAAGACGGCTGACGGATCGATATTCGTGTTCGCGATGTCGGACGTCGCGCGCATCACGAAGGAGGAATCCGCCCCGACCGCCCCGACCGCGTCGCAGACCATGGCCCCTTCGACGCCCTTCACCCTCGTGGTGAATCCCCTCGGGTTCGCCCAATTCGGACCCATGGTCAAGGGCGAGGTCCGGATCGCCCCGAACGTCTACCTGACTCCATGGGTACGATTCCACGCCCTCGGCGTGCTTTCGGCCGTCGTCGCGCAAAGCGAAGGAGAAACGGTATCGATCGACATCACGAGCCTCGGCCTGGGATTCGGAATCATGCGCTTCATACCGACAGCCGATGGAAGGAGAGGCATGTACGTCGGCGCGGCCGCCGAATACGGCTGGATCGATAGCCTCCATGACCTCGACAAATCCTGGGAATGGCGGGTCGCCAACGTCCAGGTCGCCGTCGTCACCAACATCGGGTACAGGTGGAGATTCCAGCCAATGGCCCTTCTCCTGGGTGGCATAGCGGGAGCGGCCTACACCTTCTCTTCGCAATGGTGGTACACGGCCGCCTCGGGCTATTTGGGCGACACCTCCATTCATACGAGCGAGCCTTCCATCTTTCCCTTCGCGATGCTGGAGCTCGCGGCCGCCTACGAACTCTGAGCCGCCCCGGCTTACCAGCCTAGGATGCGTCGCCTGTTCTCGGCCCCGATGCGCGCGAGCTCCTCGGGGAGGGGACGGGAGACATTGCGTTTTTGCTTCATCTCGATCGCGAACTGGTTCATCGAAAAATGCCGGAACAGGAGTACCGTCTCGCGGAGCCCGTCGCCTCCTCCGGCATAGGCGCCGGCGAGAGCCTCGGCATAGGGCCTGAAAAGCCCGCGCGGGCCGAGCTCGCCGTAGCCGGAAATCCAGAGCGGCACCGCTAGTGCCTCATGGAGCCCCCGCGCAAGAGCGGCCATCCAGCGCTGGCTTTCGTCGAGGAGGGCGGAAAGCGCCGCCCTCCGCCCGTCGCTCCGGTCGAAGCCGGTCGACCTCGAAGCCACGGATTTCTCGCCGGCCAGAGCGAGGAGCTTTCGCAGCTCGGCCGTTCTGGGCGTGTGTATCGGCGTCTTGTTGATAATTATGACTTCCTTTCTGAAGTCGATGCCTAGCTCCCTCCGGAACCAGCCTTCGGCGAGCTTGCCCGATTGCCCGACCAGATAGCGCCTGTTCCGTGACAACTGCTCGTTCTTGCCGGGGTTGTCGGCCACGAGAATGTAGGCCGGCTCGGAGGAGGCGTCGAGGTCCCTCAAGGCTTCGTTGAAGACGATGGGAGTTTCGATCCGGTAGTCGTCGTGGCCGAGGGAGACGCGGAGCTCATCGAGGAGTTCCGCGAGCCAGGGGGCCGAGGCTGACCAGGCGGCGACGCGCGTTTCGAATTCGCCGAGGAGCCGCTCGCATTTCCGCCAGGCGGCGGCCTTCACGCCGGGTCCATCCAGCGCCCGAGGGCGTCTGCTACGAAATCCTCGTCGTTGGTGAGACCAGACACCCATCGCGCCGCGGCCTTGGCGCCGGGAACGGCGTTGGCGGGGGCGCAGGAAAAGCCCGCGGCCTTCAACATGCCGATATCGTTCATCCCGTCCCCCATCGCTACCGCTCTTCCCATCTCGAGGCCGAGTCGCTCCGCGAGAATGGTGAGGGCAGCTCCCTTGTCCGCGCCCGCGGGCAGTACTTCGAGGAAATAGGGCTTCGAGATGATGACCTCCACCCGGCCGGCGAAGTCGACGAGGAGTCGGTCGCGGAGAGCGGGCAGGGTTCCGGGTTCTCCTGGCACGACGAATTTGAGCTGACCGCGGGCGAAGGCTGCCTCCTCGTCCTCTATTGGAAAATTGGGCATGCCGGTGAGCCGCGTGTCCTCTTCGGTGTAGGGATTCCTGCCCTTGAAGTAGATGCTGCCGTTCTCGTAGATCTGCCAGGCGAAGCCCCGGGCTTCGAGGCAGTCGACGATCTCGCGGCAGAGCCTCGCGTCGAGTCTGATCTCGGCTATGACCCTGCCCGTGGCCGTCGCCACGATCTCGGCGCCGTTCGTCGAAACGATGTAATCGTCAGGCCCGGCCAGTCCGAGGAGGCGGGCGTACTTCTCCATGCTGGTGAGATTTCGTCCCGAGGAGAGCACGATTTTCGCGCCGGTCTTGTGGGCGCCGCGGAGCGCCGCCCTGTTGGCTTCCGAAATCGAGAGATCGCTGTGGAGGAGGGTGTCGTCGAGGTCGAGGGCAATGAGGTCGAATCGCATGGAACGATACTATCGGGAGAAGGGGAGGAAGGTCGAGGGCGGCGAACGCCCCCGACCCTTCGGATCGGGGGCCGCAGCGATGCGTGGATTCGCGGGCGAAGCGTCTTTGAACAGCTTTCCTTTCGCCCGCGTTTTCTCAGCTCAGGGCGGGCTTTGTCTTGATCGGGACGACCCCAGCCAGATCGCCGATGACGTTGACAAGCTCGCGGTCGGAGGTCAGCACGATCTTCGCGTTGTTCTGCAAAGAGGTTTCGACCGCCTGGAGCCTGCGGAGGAGTTGGGCGTTGCCGACGAAGTATTTTTCCGCCGCCTCGTTGACGAGAGCGATGGCCTGGGCCTCGCCTTCGGCCTTGAGTATCTCGGCCTGCCTGATGCCCTCGGCCTTCTTGATCTCGGCGCGCTTCTGACCGTCTGCCATCGTTTCCGTGGCGGTCGCGAAATCCACCGCGGCGACTTTTTCGTTCTCGGCCTTGACGACCTTGTTCATCGTCTCCTGGACGTCCTTGGGCGGATCGATTTCCTTGAGCTCGGTTCTGACCACCGAGATGCCCCAGGTCTTCGTTTCGAGGAGGAGGGTGGAGAGGAGTTCGGAATTGATCCTCGACCGCTCGGAGTTGGCGCTCTTCAGGGTCAAGGTGCCGATGATGTTACGCAGGGTCGTCCTGGCAAGGTTGACGATCTGGTATTGATAATTGTTAACATTGTAGACCGAGGCCTTGACGCTGTCCTCGTCGGCCTTGACGCGGAAATAGACCTGGGCGTCGACGCGAGCGTTCAGGTTGTCGTTTGTGATGATCTCCTGCGGCTCGGCGTTCACCATCTGTTCCGTGGTGTTGATTTGGTAGAGCTTCGTGATGACCGGGACGACCCAATGGAAGCCCGGTTGCGCGAAACGGCGGTACTTCCCGAGCACTTCGATGAGTCCTCGGTGGGTCGGGCGGACGATACGGACGCCGGAGAAAAACAGGACGATGACGAGCAGGATGAGCGAGTAGATTGCGAGATCGAACATTGTGGCCTCCTTCTGGTGGCGGCTTCAGTATACTCTTTCTTCGCGATGTCTGCCGGGTTCCCGTAGGGCGAGTAGTTTCGGCTTTCAGTCTCCGATCCCGGGGCTCGGGAGTGCCGCTTCCCCATCGGCGCGGCCAGAGAGTATGGTAGCGCCCATGTCCGACAGTCCCGAGCCGATCGTCGTTGGCGAAAACCCGCCCTCCTCGGCGCGTCGCGCTGCCTCCTCCTCTAAAATGCTCCGCGAAGGCGGGAAGCTCGGCCTCCTCACCCTCGCATCGCGAATCCTCGGTCTCGTCCGCGAAATGACGAGGGCCGCCTTCATGGGAACGGGAGCCCTCGCCGACTCCTTCACCGTCGCCTTCAATCTGCCCAATTTCCTTCGGCGACTCTTTGCCGAAAACTCGATGTCGGCGGCCTTCATTCCGACCTTTTCGGGCTACCTGGCCGAGGGGAACGACGAGAAATCGCGCGAATTCCTGTCGGCGACCTTCACCGTTCTCACGGTCCTCGTAACCGCGACGGTGGCCCTCGGCATCGCCTGCACGCCCTGGATCGTCAAGCTCTTCGGTTCCGATCCCGTCGAAACCGCCGTGCTGACGCGCATCATGTTTCCCTTTCTCGCCCTCGTGTCCGTTGCGGCCTTCTTCCAGGGGATACTCAACTCCCTCGGGATCTTCTCGCCCTCGGGAGCCGCACCCATAGTGTTTAACGTGGTCTTCATCGCGGTTCCCTACGTGATTGCGGGCCCTGCGGGCAATCCCGCCCGGGCCATGGCCATCGGCGTCGTCCTCGGAGGGCTTCTCCAGGCCCTCGTGCAGCTTCCCTTCGTGCTCAAGGCCGGCTGGCACTTCGGGTTCATCGGGCTAAGACGAGCCTTCGGGAATCAGGGCATGCGCAAGGTGATGGGCCTGATCGGCCCGACCATCCTCGGCATGGCCGCCTACCAGGTGAACATCCTCGTTTCAACCTCCCTGGCTTCGAGCGCCGGCACTGGTGCTGTATCCAGCCTCCAGTATTCGCTTCGCCTCCAGGAATTCGTTCTCGGCATCTTCGTCGTTTCAGCGGGAACCGTCCTTCTCCCGAATCTGGCGGGCTCGGCGGCGACGGGAAGGTGGTCGGAATTCTCCGATTCGGTAGGCCGCGGCCTTCGGGCGATGCTGCTCGTGACCATCCCCGTCGCCCTCTTTTCGATGATCGCGGGAAAGGACATCGTCAGCCTCCTCTTCCGGGCCCGGGAGTTCGACGAGGAATCGGTCCGCCTCACGACGGCGGCCTTCTTCTTCCATATGACGGGCCTCGTGTTCATCGCGATCAACAGGGTGCTGGCCCCGGCTTTCTACGCCTGCTCCGATACGAAAACCCCGACCCGGGCGGGAATCATCTCCTTCGGCGTGAATATCGCGGCGGCCTTCGCCCTGGTCGGCCCCCTGAAGGGACCGGGCATCGCTCTCGCCTTGTCGGTGGCGAGCGCCGTCAATTCCATCGTGCTGATCGCCTATTTGTCGAAAAAGAGGCTGGAAGGAATGGGGGCTGCCTTCGGGCGCTCCGCGGCCTACGCCCTCCGCCTCCTTCTCGTCTCCGCCGTCGCCGCCCTGCCTGTCTGGCTCGTCGAGCCCCGTCTGGCTCGGCTCTGGGCCATGGACGGCAGACTTCTCGCCTCCGGGCTTCCCCTCCTCGTCGGCGCCACGATTTTCGGCGTCGTGGCCTTCGGGATTCTCCTGGCGACGCGCGATGAAATGGCGGTCGCCCTCGTCGGGGCGGTGGTAAAAAGAGTCCGGCGCGGGAAATAGATCGCCCGTTCCACCGGCTCGCCCGCTTGACAAGTCCCCGACGTAATGTTAGTTTTCACGGGCTTTTCGCATGCCCTTGTAGCTCAGTTGGCAGAGCATATCCATGGTAAGGATAAGGTCAACGGTTCGATTCCGTTCGAGGGCTAGCAGGATTTAGAGGAAGAGGGGAACACGTCATGGCTTCCAAGAAGCAAACCGTCGAAATCATCGCGCTCGCCTGCAGCGAGTGCAAGCGCCGTAATTACACCACGACCAAGAACCGCAAGACGATGCAGGAAAAGCTCGAAATGATGAAATACTGCAAATGGGACCGGAAGCACACCCTGCACAAGGAAACGAAGGTCAAGTAAACCCTCCGCGCGGCGGGATCGACGGGGTGGCCCTCGCGGATTCTGTGCGCCATGGGCAAATGCAGTGGATTTCGCGACAGCGAAATCCCTGAATGTGTAGAGGATTTGCGCAGCAAATCCTCTCGTGAAGGGAAGGGGCTCCTCGAGCCCCTTCCCTTCACGAAGGCCAGTAGCTCTAATGGTAGAGCGCCGGTCTCCAAAACCGGATGTTGAGGGTTCGAGTCCTTCCTGGCCTGAAGAGCGAGAATTGGGGCCCCTTTGTCGGAAGTGGGCGAGGACAGGACGTCCGAGCGCAGCAACTGACGAAGGCAGAGCCTTCGTCGATGCAACGGGCGAGCGCAGGATGCGCGAGCCGTGGCTAAGGAGCCGCCATGAACAAGGTTATACAGTTCTTCAAAGATAGCTACGCCGAGCTCCGAAAGGTCGTCTGGCCGAGCCGCGAGGATGTCGTGGCCTCCACCAAGGTCGTCGTCGTGTCGACGGTCATCATGGCCCTCGCCCTTGGTCTCGTCGATCTGATACTCGTTTCCGGCATAGACTTCATCTTCAAGTAGAAAGGGAGGCGCTGATGGCGAAGGCCTGGTACGTACTCCACGTCTACTCCGGTTACGAAAACAAGATCGAGCGCACGATCAAGATGCTCCTCGAGAACGGGGACCTCTCGAAAGAGGTGGTCACCGACATTAAGGTGCCCTCCGAGGAAGTGGTCGACGTCAAGGACGGCAAGAAGCGTTCCTCGTCGCGCAAGATCCTTCCCGGATACATCCTCGTCGAGATGGACCTCCCGGACAACAACTGGAAGGCCGCGATTTCCACGATCAAGAAGATCACCGGCGTGACCGGCTTCGTCGGCGCGACCCAGTTCAACAAGCCGGCGCCGATCACCGGCGAAGAGGCGAGGGGCATTCTCCAGCGCGCCGGCGAAATCAAGGGCGAGAGGCCCGTTCGCAATCGCCAGAGCTTCAGCCAGGGCGAGCAGGTCAAGATCATCGAGGGCCCCTTCGAGTCCTTCACCGGCGCCATCGAGGAAGTCAACCTCGAGAAGAACAAGCTCAAGGTCATGGTCGGCATTTTCGGACGGGCGACTCCCGTCGAGGTCGATATCCTGCAGGTCGAGAAGATCTGAGTTTCGGGGAGGGCGAGCCGAGAGGTGCGCCTTCCGGGATCTTTTGCAAAGCGACGAGCGAAAAGCCGCCCCTCGGGGAGGCCTTCGCCGTTTCTCATAGTGAGGTATTACCTCCAGCAGTTGGGAGTTCGCGCGTCGCGCGAACGCTATTTTCGGCCGACGGATTCGGACGCGCGCGAGCGATGTTCCGGGACGAGCCGAAAGCACCACGAAAAGGAGTGAAGGATGGCGAAGAAAGTAGTCACCGCGGTCATCAAGCTGCAGTGCCCCGCCGGGAAGGCGACTCCCGCCCCCCCCGTCGGACCCGCGCTCGGACCGCACGGCGTCTCCGCGCCCCAGTTCTGCCAGCAATTCAACGACAGGACCAAGGGCATGGAGGCGGGACTCACGATTCCGTGCATCATCACGGTGTACAAGGACAAGACCTTCACCTTCATCACGAAGACGCCGCCGGCGTCCGTGCTGATCAAGAAGGCCATGGGCCTCGAGAAGGCCTCCGCGATTCCGCATAAGACGAAGGTCGGCAGGCTCGCCACGGACAAGCTCGAGGCGATCGCCAAGCAGAAGATGCCCGACCTTTCGGCCAACGACCTCGAGGCCGCCAAGCGGATCATCGCGGGCACCGCCCGTTCGATGGGCGTCGAGACGGAGTATTCCAAATGAAGCGCGGCAAGAAATATAACGAGGCCGTCAAGAAGGTCGATCGCGAGCAGGCGCTCGAGGTCCCGGCCGCCGCCGCCCTCGTCAAGGACGCACATTTCGCCAAGTTCGACGAGACCGTCGAGGTGCACGTCAGGCTCAACCTCAAGAAGAGCCAGACCGTGCGCGACACGGTCGTCCTTCCGCACCAGTTCCGCGGGGAGAAAAAAATCCTCGTATTCTGCAAGGGTGAGAAGGAGAAGGAAGCCCTCGACGCCGGCGCCGCCTACGCGGGCGCGGACGATCTCATCGAGAAGATCAAGGGCGGCTGGCTCGACTTCGACGTCGCCGTCGCCACCCCGGACATGATGAAGGACGTCGGCAAGCTCGGTATGGTCCTCGGACGCAAGGGCCTCATGCCCAACCCGAAGACGGGCACGGTCACCCACGACCTCAAGGCCGCTGTCGCCGAACTCAAGAAGGGCCGCACCGAATTCCGCACCGACAAGTCCAATATCATCCACCTCGCCATCGGCAAGGTGTCGATGGAGGCCGCACAGATCGCCGAGAACGTCGAGACCCTCATCGCAGAGGTCCAGCGCAAGAAGCCGGCCGACGCGAAGGGCGATTTCGTCGCCTCGGTGTTCCTCACCTCGACGATGGGCCCCGGCGTCCGCGTCGCGATCGCGAAGACGGAGAAATAAGCCATGGCCATGCGAGCAAACAAGATCCAGAGCGCCAAGACCGATGCCATCGGCGAGCTCAAGACCAAGATCGGCGCCTCGAGCGATTTCGTCTTTGCGGAGTACCGCGGACTCACCGTCGAGCAAATCACGAACCTGCGCAAGCAGCTCCGCGAGAAGCACGCCGAGTTCCACGTCGTGAAGAACAATTTCGCGCGCATCGCCTTCGACGAACTCGGCTTCCCCAAGGCCGTCGAGCCCGTCTTCGCCGGCCCCACGGCCGTCGCCTTCGCGAAGGGTGAACCCAACGAGATCGCGAAGATCCTCGTCGAATTCGCCAAGGAAGTGCCGGCCCTCAAGGTGAAGGCCGGTCTCGTCGACCGCGAGTTCCTGGACGAGGCGATGATCGCCGCCTTCTCCAAGCTTCCCGGCCGCAACACCCTCCTCGCGATGCTCATGTCCACGATGCGGGCCCCGGTCCAGAACCTCGTGTACACCCTCATCGCCTACAAGGAGAAGCTCGAGTCCCAGGGCAGTGCGGCTCCCGCCGCGGCCGAGCCGGAACAGGCGGCTCCCGTTCAAGCCGCTCCCGCGGAGTCGGCCGAAGGGGCGCCCGCGCCCCAGGCCTAGTCGTCGTCATTTGTCCGCTTCAGGCTTCGGTTGGCTGCCGTACCTGTCGCGGTTCATGGCCCGAGAAAGGTTCCATCCGGTCCTTCCTCGGCCGACGAAGGCGAAACCTTCGTCACGCGAAGGTCGCGCAGCGGCATTCGCGATGGCCGGTTCGTATGAATTGGTCACTTTTTCCAAGGAGAAGATAATATGGCAGCACTTACCCACGAGCAGATCATCGAGGCCATCGGCGAGATGAAGATCACCGAGGTCGCCGACCTCATCAAGGCCATGGAGACCAAGTTCGGCGTGACCGCCGCCGCCCCCGTCGCCGTCGCCGGCGCGGCCGGAGCTGCCGCCCCCGCCGCCGAGGAGCAGACCGAGTTCACCGTCATCCTCAAGGGCGGCGTTCCTGCCGACAAGAAGATCGCCATCATCAAGGAAGTCCGCGCTATCACGGGCCTCGGTCTCAAGGAGGCCAAGGATCTCGTCGAGGCCGGCGACAAGGCCCTCAAGGAGGGCATCTCCAAGGCCGATGCCGAGAAGATCAAGAAGCAGATCACCGATGCCGGTGGTCAGGTCGAGGTGAAGTAAGATTAGCCCCACGAGGGAGCTTCGTTAGAGAAGACGACTCGCGACGCACGACGGGAATCCCCCGTCGTGCGTTCGCGCGTCTCGGGATCGATTCGCGGAAGGTCGGCCTTCGACCCTCGGCGAATCCATCCCGGACAATCGTTTGCCGACCAGTAGCGGCGGGCGCGCATGGCACGCGCCCGACCATGGAGGTCGCGCGATACGGTCCGTCGCGACCGGGGCTCTTAGGCCCCGGTCGCGTGCCAATACCTTGCGAGGCGACGTCGCCGACGCCAGCTTGAGGAGGCATTGTGGCCTATTCCGAGAAGAAGGTTTCGCGTCAGTACATCGGTAAGGACTACCAGGAGGTCATGAACCTCCCGGACCTCATCGACATCCAGCTCTCGTCCTACGAGCGCTTCCTCCAGAGGGAAACCCTACGAAAGGGCGATCCCCTCCTCGAGGCGGGCATCGAGGAGGTCTTCCGTTCGACCTTTCCGATAGAAAGCCCCAACGGCGACATGCTGCTCGAGTACGAGGCCTACCACCTCGACGAGTCGGCGATGAAGTACTCGGAGATCGAGTGCAAACAGAAGGGTCTCACCTACGCCGTGCCCCTCAAGGCCAAGATCAACCTCGTCTTCCAGAAGACCGGAGAGATCAGGCAGAAGGAGATCTACCTCGGCGACGTTCCGCTCATGACGGACCGGGGCACCTTCATCATCAACGGCGCCGAGCGCGTCGTCGTCTCGCAGATTCATCGCTCCCCCGGCGTCATCTTCTCGCATGAGAAGGGCGTCTATTCCGCGCGCATCATCCCCTACCGCGGCTCCTGGCTCGAGTTCGAGATCGACCAGAAGAAAGAGCTCATCTACGCCAAGATCGATCGCAAGAAGCGAATCCTCGGCACCATGTTCCTGCGCGCTCTCGGCTTCGAGTCCCGCGAGGATATCGTGAAGGCCTTCTACGTTTCCGAAAAGGTGACGATCGGCGAGGCGAGGTCGGAAAAGGACCACGCCGTCAACCGCGTGCTCGCCAAGGCCGTCAGGGCCGAGGTCAACGGCGAGAAGAAGAAACTCTTCCGCGCCGGCGACAAGCTCCATCTCCACGATGTCGACGAGCTCGTCACCATCGGCGTCAGAGAGCTCGAGGTCATCGACTTCACTCATCCCGACTCCCTCCATTTCGACATGATCCTCAATTGCTTCGAGCGCGAGGACATCAAGCTCGTCAAGGAAGACCCCAGCCAGGACGAGCCCGCCAAGGCCGACGCCCTCGCGGCCGTCTATTCGACCCTCATGCCCGGCGAGCCCATCACCGTCGAGAACGCCGAGCGCGACCTCTCCTCGATGTTCTTCTCTGCACGCCGCTACGACCTCGGCAAGGTCGGCCGCTATAAGCTCAACAAGAAGTTCGACTACGCCGTGCCCTCGAAGGACTTCACCCTCATCCGCGACGACGTGATCGCCACGATGAAGTACCTCATGAGCGTGTACTACGGGGAGTCGAACGTCGACGACATCGACCATCTCGGCAACCGCCGCGTGCGCTCGGTCGGCGAACTCCTCGCCAACGTGATGAAGAGCGCCTTCGGTCGCATGGAGCGCATCGCCAAGGAACGCATGAGCCTCAAGGAGACGGACACCATCCGTCCCCAGGATCTCGTTTCAATTAAGCCGATCGTCGCGGCCATCAAGGAATTCTTCGGCTCGAGCCAGCTCTCCCAGTTCATGGACCAGGTCAACCCGCTAGCCGAGCTCACGCACAAGCGCCGCCTCAACGCCCTCGGCCCGGGCGGCCTCTCCCGCGACCGCGCCGGCTTCGAGGTCCGCGACGTCCACTACACCCACTACGGCCGCATGTGCCCCATCGAGACGCCTGAAGGACCGAACATCGGCCTGATCGTGTCGTTGGCGACCTATACAGCCGTCAACGAGTACGGCTTCCTCGAGACGCCCTATCGCAAGGTCGAGGACGGGAAGGCCACCAAGCACATCGAATATCTTTCGGCCATGGACGAGGACAAGTACTACATCGCCCAGGCCTCGGCCCGCATCGACAAGAAGGGCGAATTCCTCGACGACTCGATCTCCTGCCGCCACCAGGGCGACTACACGACGCGGACGGCGAAGGAACTCCAGTACATGGACGTGTCGCCCAAGCAGATCATCTCCGTGTCGGCGGCCCTCGTCCCTTTCCTCGAGCACGACGACGCCAACCGCGCCCTCATGGGCTCGAACATGCAGCGCCAAGCCGTACCCCTCGTCTTCCCCGAGCCGCCGCGAGTCGGCACCGGCATGGAACAGAAGACGGCCTACGATTCCGGCGTCCTCGTCAAGGCGAAGCGTGAGGGCACGATCGAGTACGTCGACGCCTACAAGGTCGTCATCATCCCCGAGGGCGAGAAGGACAAGAAGGCGCGCGACACCTACGAGCTCGTGAAGTATCAGCGCACCAACCAGGACACCTGCTACACCCAGCGTCCCATCGTGAGGAAGGGCGAGAAGGTGATGAAGGGCCAGGTCCTCGCCGACGGTCCGGCGACCCGGGACGGGGAACTCGCCCTCGGGCGCAACATACTCGCCGGCTTCGTTCCCTGGAACGGTTACAATTATGAGGACGCCATCCTCATCTCCGAGCGCGTGGTCAAGGAGGATATGTTCACCTCCATCCACATCAAGGAATTCCAGACCGAGGTGCGGGAGACCAAGCTCGGGCCGGAGCGAATCACCCGCGACATCCCGAACACGAGCGAGAAAAGTCTCGACAACCTGGACGCCGAGGGCATCATCCTCGTCGGCGCCAAGGTCAAGGCCGGCGACATCCTCGTCGGCAAGGTCACGCCGAAGAGCGAGACCGAGACGACGCCCGAGTTCAAGCTTCTCAATTCGATCTTCGGCGAAAAGGCCAAGGACGTCCGCGACTCCTCGCTCCGCGTGCCCCACGGCATCGAGGGCACGATCATCGACGTGCAGCGCCTCAAGCGCTCGGCGAACGACGATCTCTCCCCCGGCGTCGAGGAAGTGGTGAAGGTTCTCATCGCCGCCAAGCGCAAGCTCAAGGAAGGCGACAAGATGGCCGGTCGCCACGGCAACAAGGGCGTCGTCGCCCGCGTCCTGCCCATCGAGGAGATGCCCTATCTCGAGGACGGCACGCCGCTCGACATCTGCCTCAACCCCCTGGGCGTTCCCTCTCGAATGAACATCGGCCAGATCATGGAGACCGAGCTCGGATGGGCCGGCTCGACCCTCGACGAATGGTACGCCTGCCACATTTTCCAGTCGCCCTCGCAGGAGCAGATCGAGGCCAAGCTCAAGGAAGCCGGGCTGCCGGTCAACTCGAAGGCCCGTGTCCGCGACGGCCGCACAGGCGAGCCTTTCAAGAATCCCATCACCGTCGGCATCATCTACTTCATGAAGCTGCACCATCTCGTCGACGACAAGATGCACGCCCGCTCGACCGGACCCTACTCCCTCGTCACGCAGCAGCCCCTGGGCGGCAAGGCCCAATTCGGCGGCCAGCGCCTCGGAGAAATGGAAGTCTGGGCCCTCGAAGCCTACGGCGCCGCCAACACTCTGCAGGAACTCCTTACGATCAAGTCGGACGACATGACGGGCCGCGCGAAGGTCTACGAGGCCATCGTAAAGGGCGAGCCGCACACGGCGGCGGGAATCCCCGAAGCCTTCAACGTCATGGTGCAGGAGCTTCGCGGTCTCGCCCTTGACATCAGGGTCTTCGACAACAAGGGCAAGCAGATCGCCCTCACCGAAAGGGACGAGGACATCATCAACAAGCAGGGCGCTTTCTAAGGGGGCCGATATGCGAGATATACAAGACTTCGATTCGATAATGATCCGCCTGGCCAGCCCCGACATGATCAGGGCCTGGTCCTACGGCGAAGTGAAGAAGCCCGAGACCATCAATTACAGGACGCTCAGGCCGGAAAAAGACGGCCTCTTTTGCGAGCGCATCTTCGGCACGACCAAGGAATGGGAGTGCTACTGCGGCAAGTTCAAGTCGATCAGATACAAGGGCGTGATCTGCGACCGCTGCGGCGTCGAGGTCACCCACTTCAAGGTGCGCCGCGAGCGCATGGGCCATATCGAACTCGCCAGCCCCGTTTCGCACATCTGGTTCTACCGCTCCGTGCCCAGCCGTATGGGCCTCCTCCTCGACCTCCCCGTGGCGGCGCTCCGAAGCGTTCTGTACTATGAGAAGTATATCGTCATCGACCCGGGCGACACGGACCTCAAGAAGCAGCAGCTCCTCACCGAGGAGGAGTGGTACGAGGCCCAGGACCGCTACGGCGGCGCCTTCTCCGCGGGCATGGGCGCCGAGGCGATCCGCTCCCTCCTCGAGCAGATCAACCTCGACGAGATGGCCGCCGAACTCCGCCAGAAGATGATCGACAAGGGCGCGAAGAGCGACAAGCGTCTCTTGAAGCGCATCGAGATCGTCGAGTCCTTCCGCAACTCCGGCAACAAGCCCGAGTGGATGGTCCTCGACGTCGTGCCGGTGATCCCGCCCGAGCTCAGGCCGATGGTCCAGCTCGACGGCGGCCGCTTCGCCACCTCGGATCTCAACGACCTCTACCGCCGCGTCATCAACCGCAACAACCGCCTCAAGCGCCTCCAGGCATTGAACGCGCCGGACATAATCATCCGCAACGAGAAGCGCATGCTCCAGGAAGCGGTCGACGCCCTCTTCGACAACTCGAAGAAGAAGCGTGTGGTGAAGGGCGCCTCGAATCGCCCACTCAAGTCCCTCTCCGACATGCTCAAGGGCAAGCAGGGACGCTTCCGCCAGAACCTCCTCGGCAAGCGCGTCGACTACTCGGGACGCTCCGTCATCGTCGTCGGCCCCGAGCTCAAGATGTGGCAGTGCGGCCTTCCCACGAAGATGGCCCTCGAACTCTTCAAGCCCTTCATCATGAAGAAGCTCGTCGAGAAGGACGTCGTCTACAACATCAAGAAGGCGAAGATGCTCGTCGAGTCGGAGACCCCCGAGGTCTTCGCCGTCCTCGACGAGGTGGTCAAGGAACATCCCGTCCTCCTCAACCGCGCGCCGACCCTCCACCGCCTCGGCATCCAGGCCTTCGAGCCGGTACTCGTCGAGGGCAAGGCCATCAAGCTCCACCCCCTCGTTTGCAAGGCGTATAACGCCGACTTCGACGGCGACCAGATGGCCGTCCACGTGCCTCTGACCAACGCGGCCCAGACCGAGTGCTGGACCCTGATGCTCTCGAGCCGAAACCTCCTCGACCCCGCGAACGGCAAGACCATCGTCTACCCCTCGCAGGACATGGTCTTGGGCATCAACTTCCTCTCGCGCCACAAGCCCGCCGCCAAGGGCGAGGGCAAGCGCTTCTCCTCCTTCGAGGAGGCGCAGATGGCCTGCGAATCGGGAAGCTGCGACTATCAGTCGCTCGTAAAGGTACCCGTGCGGAAGGGCCCGATCTGGTCGAAGGCCGAGAAGGTCCAGTCCGAAGGACCGGCCATCGTCGAGACCACGGTGGGTCGCCTCCTCCTGAACGAGGCGCTGCCGGCCGAGGTTCCCTTCGTCAACTACGCCCTCGGCGACAAGGACATCCGCGCCCTCATCGAGAGCGTCTATCGCGACCAGGGACCCTACATCACCGTGCGCATGCTCGACGCGATCAAGGACATGGGCTTCCGCTACGCGACCTTCTTCGGCGCCACGATCGGCATGGACGACATCGTCATCCCGCACGAGAAGACCGAGATGATCGAGGTCGCGAACAAGCAGGTCGACGAGATCCAGAACCAGTACCTCAAGGGACACATCACCCAGGAAGAGCGCTACAACCGCGTCGTCGAGGTCTGGTCCCGCACCAACGAGGATCTCACCACGGTGATGATGAAGACCCTCGAGAAGGATCGCGCCGGCTTCAACAACATCTACATGATGGCCAACTCCGGCGCGCGCGGTAGCCGCAACCAGATCCGCCAGCTCGCCGGCATGCGAGGCCTGATGGCCAAGCCCTCGGGCGACATCATCGAGCTTCCGATCCGCTCGAATTTCCGCGAGGGCCTCTCGGTCATCGAGTTCTTCATCTCGACCAACGGCGCCCGAAAGGGTCTGGCCGATACCGCCCTCAAGACGGCCGACGCCGGCTACCTCACCCGCCGACTCGTCGATATCGCCCAGGACGTCGTCATCAACGTCGACGACTGCGGCACCATCAACGGTGTCGAGCACACGGCGATCAAGGACGGCGAGGAAGTCGTCGAAGCCCTCCGCGAGCGCATCGTCGGTCGCTACGCGCTGGACCCCGTGCGCCACCCGATCACCGGCGAGATCATCGTCGACTCGAACGAGGAGATAACCGAGGAGGTCGCCGAGCAGATCGACGCGGCCGGCATCGAGGCCGTCTCCCTCCGCACCGTCCTCACCTGCGAGGCCGAGCGCGGCGTCTGCCGCAAGTGCTACGGCCGCAACCTGGCCACGGGCCGCACGGTCGAGATCGGAGAGGCCGTCGGCATCATCGCCGCCCAATCGATCGGCCAGCCGGGTACCCAGCTGACGATGCGTACCTTCCATATCGGCGGCGCGGCGACGAAGGCCTCCGAAGAGAACCACATCTATCTCAAGTACCCCGTGCTCGTGCAGGACATCGTGGGCACCTTCATCCCGATGGCCGGCGACAAGTCCCTGTTCACCCGCAAGGGCTTCCTCCATGTCTGCAAGATCTTCTCGAACCACGAGGTGGGCAAGGGCGACAAGGTCCTCATCGAGGACGGACAGCGCATCCTGAAGGGCGACCATATCCTCGAGCACAAGGACGGCAGCTTCGAGGTCGCCCATGACATTTCCTACGCGAGGCTGACCCACGGCCGTGTCCTCCTCATCGCGCAGGAGATGAAGATCGACATCCGCAACGGCTCGGAGGTCGTCGTGAAAACCGGCGACATCGTGGCGGCCAACGACGCCATCGCCACCTTCGACCCCTTCTCCGACCCGATCATCTCGGAAAAGGACGGCTACGTCCGCTACGAGGACATCATCCCCGGCTCCACCCTCAAGGAAGAGATCAACGAGGAGACGGGCAACGTCGAGAAGCGCATCACCGAGTTCACCGCGGAGCGCGACCAGAAGCAGCCGCGCATCGTCATCGCCGACGAGGCGGGCAACGAGCTCACCTCCTACTTCCTGCCGGGCGGCGCCTACCTCAACGTCGAGGACGGCGACCACGTAACCGCGGGCCGCACCCTGGCGCGTACCCTCAAGGAATCGGCCAAGGCCATGGATATCACCGGCGGCCTTCCCCGCGTCGGCGAGCTCTTCGAGGCGCGCAAACCCAAGACGCCGACCGTCCTCGCGATGGTCGCCGGCACCGTCGAGTTCAAGGGCATCGTCAAGGGCAAACGCGTCATCATCGTGCGCGACATCTTCGGCAAGGAGTTCAAGCATCTCGTGCCGATGGGCCGCAGGCTCCTCGTCCGCAACGGCGACACCGTCGAATCGGGCGACCTCCTCTGCGACGGCAACAAGAACCCCCACGACATCATGAACATCCTCGGCGAGCAGTACTGCCAGCAGTTCCTCGTCGACGAGGTCCAGCAGGTCTACCGCCTCCAGGGCGTCACCATCAACGACAAGCACATCGGCGTCATCATTCGCCAGATGATGAAGAAGGTGGAGATCGTCGCGCCCGGCGATACGAAGTTCATCTACGGCCAGCAGATCGACAAGCACCGCTTCCACGACGAGAACAGGCGCGTGATCGCGGAGGGCGGACAGCCGTCCGTGGCCCGTCCCCTCCTCCTCGGAATCACCCGCGCCTCGCTCAAGATCGACTCCTTCTTCGCCGCGGCCTCCTTCCAGGAGACCACCAGGGTTCTCACCGACGCCGCCATCGCGGGCGCTACGGACGTCCTCCGCGGCCTCAAGGAGAACGTCATAATTGGTCATTTGATCCCCGCCGGCACGGGCATGAAGCAGTACCGGAACATCAAGCTCTTCGACCAGGAGAACGACGACCTCGACGCCTTCGTCGAGGAGATCATCGAGAAGCGCAAGCGCGAAAAGGAACTCGCCGCCGTGCCCGCCCTCGAGGATCGCTCGGACGACTCGCGCTTCGAAGAGGACACGATCTTCGAGAACGACGAAGGCTTCGACGCCGTGGAGCCCGAGGAAGAGGACTGAGAAGCGGACAATTCACGATAGTATGTTTCGATGGAACGGGGGCGTCGGGCGATTGTCCGACGCCCTCGTTTTATGCTTCGCTATGGCGCGCCCGAAGGGGCGGCGAGGTGAATCGTGGCCGCGATTGATGAGGTCCTCATCGAGGGCTTGCCTTTCGGAAGCCTGTTCGACGGGCTTTCGAGTCTTGGAATGATCTATGACGACGCGGCGAAGGTCATGGACGCCTTCGCCGCGGAGAGCGGCTTGGCCTGCCCCTCCGGTTGCGGCCGCTGCTGCGAGTCCTTCATTCCGGATGTCCTGCCGATCGAGGCAGCGTGGACAGCCGCGTGGCTCATTCGCCATGAACCCGCGCGCGCCAAGCATCTGGCGATATCGGGATTCTCAACCGATGCACAATTCCCCGGGCGCTGCCCCTTCTTCGTTGCGGAGGGGAATTTTCACTGCGGGATCTATGGCGGCCGTCCCCTCATCTGCCGGCTCTTCGGATTTTCCTCGGTTTTGTCCAAGGACGGGGAGTCGACATTCACTCTCTGTCGTCATATGCCGGAGCTGCCCGACAAGCCCGGGCGTTCCTGGAAGGGCTCGAAGCTCCAATCCGCGTTCGGGGGCAAGGTTCCCCTGATGTCCGATTTCGCGACTCGGATCGTGGCGATCCGTCCTTCCGAAAGCCACGAACGACGCATGCTTACCCAGGCCCTTCCCGAGGCGCTCCGAAGGATCTATTTTCTCCAGGGTTTCGGGAATTCGGATGCCGAGGCGGACCCGGATGAACCCGAACCTGAAAAGCCGCTTTCCGAGGCAGGCTGAACCGGATCGGGCCGACAGGAGCCGGCTTCCGGCCCTAGGGTTCTTCTATCTTGACCTCGCCCCCTCTTTCCGCCTATTGTAGCGGACCGGAGTCTCAAGGTTCGGCTCCGGCATCTTCGCGTACCGTAACTACACCGGGTCATGCTGAGGCCTGGTACGACAAAGGGAGTCGAAAGCGTAATGCCGACCATCAACCAGCTGATCCGCCTGGGCCGCAAGGCCAACACCTGGCGGACAAAGTCGCCGGCCCTGCTGGAATGTCCCCAGCGCCGCGGCGTCTGCACTCGCGTCATGACCGTGACGCCCAAGAAGCCGAATTCGGCCCTCCGGAAGGTTGCCCGTGTGCGCCTCAGCCATGGCATCGAGGTCACCGCCTACATTCCGGGCGTCGGCCACAATCTCCAGGAGCACTCCGTGGTCCTCGTGCGCGGCGGACGCGTCAAGGACCTCCCGGGCGTGCGCTACCACATAGTTCGCGGCGCGAAGGATACCCTCGGCGTCGAAGATCGCAAGCAGGCCCGTTCCAAGTACGGCGCCAAGCGCCCGAAGGCCTAGGGGTAGATCATGGGACGCAAGAAGAAGAGCATCGATCGGGGCCATTTGCCCGACACGAAGTATAATTCCGTCATCGTCACGAAATTCGTCTGTCGGATGATGTGGCAGGGCAAGAAGTCCGTCAACACGCGCATCATGTACGACGCGATGGAACTCATGCAGAAGAAATCGAACACTCCCGCCCTCGACGTCTTCATGAAGGCGCTCGAGAACGCGAAGCCCCTCGTCGAGGTCAAGTCCCGCCGAGTCGGCGGCGCCACCTACCAGGTGCCCGTCGAGATCCGCGAGACCCGCCGCGAAGCTCTCGCGATGCGCTGGCTGATCACCGCCTCCCGCAATCGCTCCGGCAAGGCCATGGCCGACAAACTCGCCGACGAACTCCTCGACGCCTTCAACAACACCGGCACCGCGGTAAAGAAGAAGGAAGATACCCACAAGATGGCTGAGGCAAATAAAGCCTTTGCCCATTATAGGTGGTAAGGGCAAAGGCTTTATTTGCCCTCCCGTGCGCCACGGCGCACGGGTAGCCTCATAGCAATTCAAAAGGACCGGCCCAGGCCGGTCCTTTTGCGTCTGGGGATAACAAATCGGGTACTGTTACAGGTGGTAAGGGGCGAACGACTTGTTCGCCTCGAACGCTGCGCTAAGCTACGCTCCCGCGCACTGGATACAGGGCGCGGGTAGCATACTGGTAATTCAAAAGGACCGGCTCAGGCCGGTCCTTTTGCGTCTGGAGATAACAAATCGGGTACTGTTTATAGGTGGTTAGGGCAAAGGCTTTATTTGCCCTAACGCTGCGCTAAGCTCGCTCCTGCGCGCTGGATACAGGGCAGCACATGCTATCACTTCAATAGGACCGGCTCACCCTGCGAGAACGAGTACTGGGCCTTCGTGGACGACGCATACCGGGCAGCCTTGGCTCAACTCCAAAAATGTCTTATTACCGCGGTGCGCCTAACCGGGCCGCTATTCAAGCACGCGAGATGAGGCGAGCACATACCTGCCACTAGGAATCCTGATGCTGTATACTGACGGTATGGAGACCCAGATTCCCGTCACCCTCAATCTTGGCTTCGAGCAGATCCAGTCCATCGTGGCCCAGCTCGGACTTGAGGAACAGAAGCGCCTCACCGAGTACCTTGAGAAGAGGACACTACATGACGATTTACGGGCATTCCGCAGCGCTCATCGCGACCTTCCCTTGTCTCTTGAAGAGATTCAAGCGGAGGTGAAAACCGTCCGGCGAGAGCGACACGCGCGTGAACATCGTCCTTGACACCAATATCTGGATCAGCTTCCTCATCGGTCGCACCCTCGACGAAATGGAAGACCGCTTCCTCCTGAACGATATCCACGTCCTCACCTCCGAGGACCAGCTCCGCGAGGTTCGCGAGGTCATCTACCGCCCCAAGTTCTCCCGGTACTTCAGCGATGTCGAACGCGACCAGCTCGAAGACTTCCTTGTCAAGACGGCCTATGCGATCTCTCCAATCGAGAAGATCGAGCTCTGCCGCGATCCCAAGGACGACTTCCTCCTCGAACTCGCTATTGCCGGCGATGCCACCAACCTCGTGACCGGAGACGATGATCTCTTAGTCCTGGGAACAATCCGCAGCACGAGGATCATCCGTTTGAGCGAGTTCCAGGACCTCCTCGTTCATAGTCCGTAGGCAGGCGACTTTCCGTTTTAAAGGCTCCGGCGCCGCGCTCTCTTAGACGCAGCCTACGATGCCGATGCCATCTCCACTTATATCAAGGAGCACTGGCGGAGTGGCTCGATGCCGCCTACTGCAATGGGCTGTGTCTGCCCCCGCCGCACTTTCGCAAACGCGAAAAGGACCGTGCCACCGTCGAGGCTACCTTTGCAGCCCTTCTCGATCTGGCCGCCAGCCTCGACGCCGAGGAGCGCCGAGCCGCGGAGGAGGGCCTCTCCGATACCGAGCTTGCCCTCTTCGACCTCCTGTTCAAGGAGAGCATCGCCAAGACGGACCGCGAACGCCTCAAGCAGGCGAGCCGGGGACTCCTGGCCTCGCTCAGGGCCCTGATAGGGTCGATGCGCGAATGGACCCGGAAAGAGAAGACCCAGGCCGAGGTCAAGATCTTCATCCTCGACCGGCTCTATGAATCCCTTCCCCATCCTCCCTACACCGACGAGGAGACGGACGAGATCGCGGAGAAGATCTACGAATACGTCTGGCAGCGGAGCGCCGCCGGCGATGATCTTTTGACCGCATAAATGTAAGTGCCGCTTCGGCACGAAGTTTAGCCTGCAGCGATGACCCGGCCGATGCCGGGCTACGCCTTCCCTCATCACTTAACCACTCTCGCCAGCTCCCCGCCAATTGCCTAAACATCCGTTAAGTTTTTGTCATGAAAACCTCTTCAATTAGACGATTGTCTACAACAATTTCCCTTGAAACATAGCGAAAATACTACGTAGGCGCTGGTGAATATCTGCCGTGGAGGCCCCGCGAGGCGGAAGGCCGGGGTGGCGAGGCAGAAGGCCAGGGTGGCGAGGCAGAAGGCCGGGGTGGCGAGGCGAAAGGCCAGGGTGGCGAGGCGAAAGGCCAGGGTGGCGAGGCGGAAGGCCAGGGTGGCGAGGCGGAAGGCCGGGGTGGCAAGGCAGAAGGCCGGGGTGGCGAGGCGAAAGGCCAGGGTGGCGAGGCGGAAGGTCAGGGTGGCGAGGCGAAAGGTCAGGGTGGCGAGGCGAAAGGAGGGGGGCGCCCGGTACGCGGGCGGCGATCATCACGAGCGGCGACGTTGTCGCCGAAAACAGATTTCAAGTGAGTGCCGGCGTCGACGAGGCCGGCGGGATGGGAGGAATCATGTACGGTGCGAAGAACACATTGGCGGAATTCATGGAGGGCGCGAAGACCCTCATCGAGAACGCGGCGGCTGATCCCGCCGTCGCCGCCACCCTCGCGGGCTTCGGCTATGACGCGGCCCGGCTCGCGGAGGGGCACAGACTCTGGGAGGAGGCCGAGGCCTACTCCAGGAAGATGACGAGCGACCGGGCGGAAATGCGAGGGGCGGCCAAGGACTTTGAAGTCGCCTGGGCGGCGGCCAACGCGGCCTATATTAAGACGCTCAAGGTCGCCCGGGTGGCCTTCGGCGACGATGTGCGCGCCATCACCGCGCTCAAGCTCTACGGCCCGCGCAAGCAGAGCACGGCCGGCTGGCTCGAGCAGGCCCATGGCTTCTATGCCGGCCTCTCCTCCGATCGGCGCTTCGCCCAGGCGCTCGCGCATTTCGGCTACGACGATGCCAAGCTGGCCGCGGAGACCGCCCTCATCGCCGAGGTGCGGAACAGGAGCCAGGTCCAGGTCCAGAGCAACGGGGCTTCCCAGTCGGCGACGGCCGCCCGCGACGCGAAGTTCCGTGAGCTCGATGTCTGGGTGAGCGACTTTCGCACGATCTGCCGCGTGGCCTTCTACGAGAATCCCCAGGAGCTCGAGAAGCTCGGCGTAATGGTGCTGAATTGACCGAGGAGGGCAGCGGCCAAGGCGGCATCGGCCAAGGCGGCCTCGGCCGCCGAGGCCACCGCGACAAGCGTGGCGGGCCAGACGGCGAAGTGAACAGCATTATGATTTGAGGTGAAAGAGCGGCGGGTGCCTTGCGCGCGACTAGCGCGAGGCTCCCGCCATAATTGCGAATATAAAATGTCGGGTGATAGGGGGGAGAAAATCGGAGGGGTGCATGCGCGTCGCGCCTCGAGGATACGAGTGCGATGTCGTGTACCGAGTGATTGAGCGCAGTTCGGCGAGTGTGGAGAAAGTTACCTGTAGGCGTCTTTCCGGTCGCGGACTCTGATGACTTCGATTACGAGGCGCTCGTCGAAGATGTTGTAGACGACCCGATACTCCCCGACGCGAATTCGGTAGGTAGATTCAGATCCGACGAGCTTTCTGACGCCATCCGGGCGAGGGGCGGAGGCGAGGCCGTCGACGACAGCAAGGATGCGCGTGATGATGTCGCGAGGAAGCTTCCTGAGTTCCTTTGCCGCTGAGGCCTTCCACTGGATGCTATAGGAGGCCATCGGCTCTGAGGGAAGCGAGGAGATCCGCATGGGAAACGAGAGGTTCGTCACGGCGTTCGACGGCAACCGCTAGGTCGGAGAGATCTTCAAGGAGTTCGGTGTAGGCCTCGAGGGGAAGTATGACGGCAGTCTTGTTGCCTTGGTCGTCGGTAATGTACTGGGGATGGGCGAATGCAGCGTCCATGACAGGCTCCTTGCTCGGTGCTGAGACGAGTGTACTATGAATTAGCCCGGATGAGCTTGTCGATGTCCTTGAGACCGAGGCGCTGGTTTGATGACCTGTACTGTCAATGGTGGACACGCCTGATTCAGGCGGAGACCTTCTCCTGATAGTATGATTCGGAGTACGTGGACGGCGCCACGTTGCCGATTGCAGAGGAGCTGATTCTCGCGAAGGTGCTTCGACCCGCGTCGCTTCACGGGGGGAAGCATCGCCGGCCTGGGCTCGCTTTCGCGCGAGGGGGCGCAGCGGAAATCCTTTTCCGAGCTTCGCGAGGAAAAGATTGGAGCGGAGCACCCGGTCGGGCGGTCGCGATCGCCTGACGCGCCCTCTTGACGTTTTCGTCGCGGATGACGAACCCGCGGGGGTCTGACCATCGGGGATGATTGCGAAGACTCGAAAGCGATTTCGCGTACCGGTGATGAGGCGCAGCGCGGCCAAAGGTTTTAACTCAGACGAGCTCGCGCTTGAGTTTCTTGCCGAGGACAGCGGCGGCGCGCTTGAGGGTTTGCAGGGTCACGGAGTCGTTGTCGGGATCGAGCAAGCGGTCGAGAGCCGCACGAGAGGTTTGGAGCCGGGCGGCGAGTTCGGTCTTGCTGATGTGTTCGTTCTCGAGGGCTGCCTTGAGTTGGAAGGCGATGAGTTTCTTGACGGCCCTATTCTCGACATCCTCCGCGATCCCTTCCTCTTCGAGGAAGCTGTCGAAGGTGGATCCGATGTGTTTGTTTTTCATGGCTCGATACCTCCTCGTGGAAAGCCAAGGGGCCAGTTGGACTCGACGGCTTTGATGTCCTCGCCGATGGACCTATAAAGAGAGCAGGGCGCGGAATTCCTCCACGGTAAGGCCCGCATGCTTGATAAGAGCGCGGAGTATCCCGATCCCGAGTTCCTTGTGCTGGGGAATGGAAAGATTGACCGACGAGCCTTCCTTGGTGAGGACGGCGTGGCTTCCGACCTGGCCACGGTAGATCCAGCCAGCCTTTTGAAAAGCGACTACAGCGGCTTTGCCGGATACGTTTCCGAGGCGGCTCATACGGAGACGAGGACGGGACTTTTGCCGAAGATGGCGGAATCGGTGAGGTGCTTTTGGTCTTCCGCCCAGAGCCAAGCCTCGATGGCTTCCTTGATATTTTGCAGGGCCTCTTGTTCATCCTTGCCTTGGGAGACGCAGCCGGGCAAGGCGGGACATTCTGCGACCAGATAGCCGTCTTCGTCCTTCTCCATCGTGACATGAAAGAGCATGTGGAACCTCCATGATCAAGATACCATTGTAGACTGCGCCGTGACAGCCATTGGCGATGGCGACATGCTTCTCTTGGCTCGCTTTCGCGCGAGGGGGCGCAGCGGAAATCCTTTTCCGAGCTTCGCGAGGAAAAGATTGGAGCGGAGCACCCGGTCGGGCGGTCGCGACCGCCCGACGCGCCCTCTTGACGTTCTCCGAGCGAATGGGTAAATATCCATTATGCTTCTTTCCGGAAATGCAATTCTTCAGCGCCTCCATCATCACGCCCATCATGGGTCGCGGTCGCGATCTCGTGGGCGGTAGGCTATTCCGGAAGGGATAACGAACCGAACGAGGGCGCCGACCGCGATGGTCGGCGCTTTTTCTTTATGAAGGGCGCCGGCCACTCACCCGCAGGTGAGTAAGGATCGGCGCCCCGCGCATGTTAGGGGATCGCCGGGCGGGCAGGTCCCCGCCCGGGTTCCGAAAGGACGGTGGGTATGCAGTCTATCAAGTCGGTCAAGATCGCCTTGCCGAAGGGCAGGATGCAGGAGGGGGTCTTCAAGCTCCTCTCCGACGCGGGGATGCCGGTGCATGGGGACGACCGCGATTACCGGCCGAGTCTCGCCCTCGACGGGCTCGAGGCGAAGATCCTGAAGCCGCGGAACATCATCGAGATGCTGCACGCCGGGACGCGGGACATCGGTTTCGCGGGTTCGGATTGGGTGGAGGAACTCGGTCTGGAGCTCGTGGAGCTTCTCGACACGGGGCTCGATCCGGTGCGGCTCGTGGCCGCGGCGCCGACGACGATCCTGGTGGACGGGTGGCTGCCGCCGGGGCGTCTCCTCGTGGCGAGCGAGTACGAGCGCATTACGCGAAAATGGATAGCCGCGAAGGGGCTCGACGCGGTCTTCGTGCGTTCCTACGGCGCGACGGAGGTCTTTCCGCCCGACGACGCGGACTGTGTGGTCGACAACACGGCCACCGGTTCGACGCTGCGCGCGAACGGGCTGTCGATCATCGACGAGGTGGGGAGGAGCACGACGAAGCTCTACGCCAATCCTGAGTCGATGAAGGATCCGGCCAAGCGCGAGACGGCCGAGGCGATGGTGCTGCTCTTGCAGAGCGTGCTGAATGCGCGGGGGCGGGTGATGCTCGAGATCAACGTGCCGGCCGATCGGCTGGACGCGGTGGTGGAGATCCTGCCCTGCATGCGCGAGCCGACGATATCCCAATTGATGGAAAACGCGGGTTACGCGGTCAAGGTGGCGGCGCCCAAGGCTTCGCTCGCGAAGTTGATTCCCGAGATCAGGAAGCGCGGCGGGACGGACATAATTGTGACCGAGCCGACGAGGATCGTGCCATGAACGAGGTTTCCTTCTCCGGCTACGTGCCGCCGCCGGTCGCGGCGGGCACGCGCTGGTTTCTCGACGCGAACGAGGGGCGTCCGGCCAAGGCCGTGGTCGAGGCCCTGGCGGCAACCGACGCGGTCGAGGCGATCCGGCGCTACCCTCGGGCGACGGCCTTGGAGGCTGACATCGAGGCGAGGCCGGGGCCTGGTCTCGCTGGTCTTCCCGCCGGGTCGGTTCTCGTGACCGCGGGTTCGGATGACGCGATCGCGAGGGCCTGCAGGGTCTGTCTCGGGAAGGGGGACCGCCTGGTGGTTTTCGAGCCGGCCTTCGAGATGTACGCGATCTCATCGCGGCTTGTGGGGGCGGAGCCTCTGGGGCTGGCGTGGCCCGAGGGTAGGGGCTTTCCGCTGGCGGCCGCCATCGACGCAGGAAGGCGCTCCGGAGCGAAGGCTGTCGCCGTGGCGACGCCGGCCAATCCTACCGGGGCTGTCGCCTCGCCGGAGGAGCTCCTCGAGCTCGCCGATGCCCTGCCCGATGCCTCGATCTGGGTGGACGGGGCCTACGGCGAGTTCGCCGCGCGCGACAGTCTGGGTCTCCTCCTCGCCCGTCCGAATATCCTCGTAATGCGTACTTTCTCGAAGGCCTATGGTCTCGCGGGGATGCGGCTGGGCTGGGTGGCCGGGCCTGCCGCCAGCGTCGCCGCCCTCCGCGGGGCGGGGGCGCCCTATCCGGTGGGCGGGCTTTCGGTCGTCGCGGGGCTGGCGGCGCGGAGCCCCGAGGGATTGCGGCAGAAGGATGCCTTTGTCGAGCGGGTGCGGAGGGAGAGGGATGATCTCTTCGCGCTGTTCGGGAGGCTCGGCGCGAAGCCGGCGCCCTCGGAGGCGAACTTCGTGCTGGCCCGTGTCAGGTCGCCCCAGGGGCTGAAGGCTGCGCTCGCGAAGGCGGGCATCGCCATCAGGGTCTTCGCCGGGAGGCCGGGTTTGGAGGACGCGATCCGCATCAGCTGTCCTGGTGAGGAGGAGGGCTGGAAGGCCCTCGAGGCGGCCCTCGCGGCCGCGAAGGAGTGGCTATGAGCGGCGAACGACGCGCCTCGCGTCGGCGCGAGACGAAGGAAACGCGGATCGAGGCCTCTCTGGCCCTGGTGCCGGGGCCGATCGCCGTAGAGACGGGCATCGGCTTCCTCGATCACCTCGTGTCGACCCTCGCCTTTCACGGCGGCTTCTCGCTTTCGCTTCGCTGCGAGGGGGATCTCCGGATCGACGATCATCACACTACTGAAGATTGCGGCATCGTGCTGGGCGAGCTCTTCAGGGAGGCCCTGGGCGATAGGGCGGGCATCCTCCGCTTCGGCTACGCCTACGCCCCCCTCGACGAGGCCCTCGCGAGGGCGGTGGTCGACATTTCGGGGAGGCCCTTCGCGGCCATCGAGCTCGGGCTGGTCCGCGAAAAGCTCGGCGAGCTCGCTTGCGAGAACGTCGGCCACTTTCTCTCGAGTTTCGCGCAGCGCGCGGGTCTGACCCTCCACGTCGATGTGCTGCGGGGCGCTAACGACCACCACAGGGCGGAGGCTGCCTTCAAGGCTCTGGCCCTTGCGCTGCGGGAGGCGGTGGCGTATCGCGTGGAGGCGGTGGGAGGGGGCGGGGCCGGCGGGGCAGGGGGCGGTGAGGGGAGCGGCGGCGCGGCAGCTTCGGGCATTCCCAGTCTGAAGGGCGTGTTATGAAGGTCGCGATCGTTCGAACCGGCTTCGCGAACCTCGCCTCGGTATCGGCTTGGTTCGCCAGGGCGGGCGTCGAGAGCTATGTCACGCATGATCCTGAAGCCGTCAGCCGCGAAGCCTTCGTCGTGCTGCCAGGGGTCGGGTCCTTCGGGCCGGCTGCCAAGGCCTTGCGCGAAAGGGGCCTCGATCGGGCCCTCCGCGAGCGTGCAGACTCGGGGGCCCCGACGGCGGGCTTTTGCCTCGGCATGCAGCTTTTTTTCGAGGCGAGCGAGGAGGACCCCGGCGTTCCGGGGCTCGGCATTCTGCCGGGGACTTTTCGATTCCAGCCGGCGGGGATGCGGAGTCCGCGGCTGGGATGGGGGGCGGTGGAGGCGGTCGGTGTTGGCGGCGGCGGTGCGAGCGGCGCTTCCGAGGCAGGGCGCGGCGCGGCGGGTGGCGAGGGCCTCGTTCGCGACGGTTGGGCTGCCTTCGCTAATTCCTACCGCCTCGAAACGCCGCCGCCGGGAATGCGCTGGTCGCGAGCGGACTATGGGGGGAGTTTCGTGGCTGCCTGCGAGCGTCCCGGACTTCTCCTCTGTCAGTTCCATCCCGAGCTGTCGGGGGCATGGGGAGCGGCCCTGCTCGGGCGCTGGCTGGAGAGCGGCGGATTTGCCGTGGGCAGGACAGCCGGCGCGGGCGCGGCGAGCGGCGGCGCGGCGGGAAGGGCCGCCGGCCAGGCGTCTATCGAGGCTGCGGCCGGCATGGAGCCGCGCGGTCCCCTCCCCGGCGCAAAGGCGGTTCGCGTCATCCCCTGTCTCGATGTCGACGCGGGACGGGTCGTGAAGGGGACGCAGTTCAAGGAGCTGCGCGACGCGGGCGATCCCGCCGAGCTCTCCGCCCGCTACGAGGCGGAGGGGGCAGACGAGATCGTCATACTTGATATTACCGCGGGCATCGAGGGGCGGGCCACGCGGCTCGACACGGTGAGGCGGGTCAGGGAGCGGGTGGGCATTCCCCTCGCGATCGGCGGGGGCATCGGCTCGATCGAGGACGCCGCCAGGCTCTTCGACGCCGGCGCGGATAGGGTGTCGGTCAACACGAGGGCGGTGCGGGAGCCCTCGCTGATCGGGGCCATCGCCGAGAGATACGGGAGTCAGGCCGTCGTCGTCGCCATCGACGCGACGCGGAAGGGCGATTCCTGGGAGGTCGTGGTCGACGCGGGTCGTACCGGCACGGGCCTCGATGCGGTAGAATGGGCCAAGAAGGCGGCTGCTCTTGGCGCGGGGGAGATTCTCCTCACGAGCCGCGACCGCGACGGTTCGGGCGAAGGCTACGATCTCGAGCTGGTCAGGGCCGTCGCTCAGGCGGTGCCGATTTCGGTGATAGCCTCGGGAGGGGCGGCGACGCCCGAGCAAATGGCCGAAGGGGCGCGGGCGGGAGCCGGCGCGGTGCTCGCGGCTGGAGCCTTCCATTTCGGGAGGTATTCCATCCGCGAGGTGAAGGACTGGTTTCTCGCACAAGGATTGGAGGCGCGACCATGATAATTCCATCAATAGATATCGTGAAGGGAAGGGCTGTCCAGCTCGAGGGCGGGGAGACCCTTCGCATCGACGCGGGCGATCCCTTTCCCCTAGCGGAGAAATTCGCCCGTGTCGGCGAGATCGCGGTGATCGACATCGACGCGGCCCGGGGCGAGGGCGACAACCGTGAGCTCGTCCTCGAGCTCGTGCGCCGCTTTCCCTGCCGCGTGGGCGGCGGCATCCGCGACTTCGACACGGCGGCCAACCTCCTCGACGCCGGAGCGCGGAAGATCATCATCGGCACGGCGGCCGAACCCGAACTCCTGTCGCGTCTGCCCCGCGAGCGCCTGATCGCCGCCCTCGATGCGAGGAATGGCGAGGTGGTGGTCGAGGGTTGGCGCAAGGGGAGCGGCAAGGGCGTCGAGGAGAGGATGCGCGAACTCGCGCCCTTCGTCGGCGGTTTCCTCGTGACGGTCGTCGAGCGCGAGGGCAAGATGGGCGGCATCGATCTCGAGGCCGCGCGGGAGCTCGCGAAGCTTGCCGCCTCGCTGCCCGGCAAGCCCGCGCTGACGATAGCGGGCGGGGTGACGACTGCCGCCGAGGTGGCCGAGCTCGATCGCATGGAGGCCGACGCCCAGGTGGGCATGGCCCTCTACTCGGGCAGGCTACCCCTCGCCGAGGCCTTCGTCGCGCCTCTCGTTTCCGACAGGGCCGACGGCTACTGGCCGGTCGTCGTCTGCGACGAGGACGGGGTGGTCCTTGGCCTCGTGTGGGCGAGCGCCGAAAGCGTCGCGCGGTCGGTGGAGACCGGCCGCGGGGTCTACATGTCCCGCAAGCGCGGGCTCTGGGAAAAGGGCGCGAGCTCGGGAAATACTCAGGAATTGGTACGAATCGAGGTCGACTGCGACCGTGACTCCCTGCGTTATATCGTCAAGCAGAACGGCGCGGGATTCTGCCATCGCGGCACGCGCGGCTGCTTCGGCGATGACTGGGGTCTCGCGCGCCTCGACCGCACCATCGCTGGCCGGCTCGAGTCGCCGCCGCCCGGATCCTACACGCACAGGATCGCGACCGAGGCGGGGCTCCTGGGATCGAAGCTCCGCGAGGAGGCGGCCGAGCTCGCCGAGGCGGAGGGGCCGGAGCGGGCGGCCGAGGAGGCAGCCGACCTCGTCTACTTCGCCATCGCGAAGCTGCGGGTCGAGGGCGCCACCTTGCGAGACGTCGAGCGTGTCCTCGACAGGCGGGCCTTCCGCGTGACGCGGAGGCCGGGCAACGCGAAGGCAGCCTTCGCCGAAGGGAGCGCGAAGTGGCCAGGCATCCACTGAGGCGTCTCGCGGCCTCCGATCTCGATAGGAGCCGCGAGCCCCTCTTCGACGAGGCGACGGCCGCGCGCGCCTCGGCTATCGTCGCCGACGTGCGAGCGGGTGGGGAGGCGGCCCTGCGGCGCTGGGCGCGGGAGCTCGACGGCCTGGGGGAGGGGCGACTCTTCTTTAGTCCCGACGACTTCCGCCTTGCCCTTGTCGGTCTCGATCCGGCGGCCCGCTCCCTTCTCGAGCGAACGGGGGAGCGCATTCGCGCCTTTGCCCTCGCCCAGCGCGCCTCGCTTTCTTCTTTTGAAATGTCGATTCCCGGCGGCGTGGCCGGACACGAGGTGCTGCCGGTCGCCTCGGCCGGCTGCTATGCGCCCGGCGGCCTCCATCCCCTGCCCTCGAGCGTGCTGATGACGGCCCTGGTCGCAAAGGCCGCTGGCGTCGAATCGGTGTGGGTAGCCAGTCCGCGGCCGGCCCCGGAAACCCTGGCGGCCTGCGCCATCGCCGGAGCCGACGGCCTCCTCGCCGCCGGCGGCGCCCAGGCCATCGCGGCCCTCGCCTTCGGGCTCGCCGGAGGCGAGGGTCCCCTGCCGCCTTCGGAACGCATTGTCGGGCCCGGCAATCGCTGGGTGGCCGCCGCCAAGAGCCTCGTCGCGGGCGAAGTGCCGATCGAGTCGGTGGCAGGCCCGAGCGAGCTCCTCGTCATAGCCGACGGGAGTGCCGATCCGGAGCTGATCGCCGCCGACCTCCTCGCCCAGGCCGAGCACGATCCCGACGCCATTCCGATTCTCGCGGCCACGGACGAATCCCTGGTGGCCGCGGTGGAGGAGGCTCTCGGACGGCAGCTTGCCGATCTGCCGACGGCAGCGGTCGCGATCAAGGCGCTGGCGCGCGGCGGAGCCTTGGTCGACGCCGATCTCGAAGCGCTCCTCGCCGCCTCGGATGCCTTCGCTCCCGAGCACCTTGAGCTCCTCGTCGCCGACGCGGACAGGCTGCGACCGCGAATGCGCAACGCCGGCGCGGTCTTCGTCGGGGCGGGGGCCGCGGAGGTGATCGGAGACTACGGTGCAGGCCCCAATCATGTGTTGCCCACGGGCGGTTCGGCGCGGGCGACCGGGGGGCTTTCGGTCTTCTCCTTCCTTCGCATTCGCACGTGGATGCGCGTCGACGAGCCCGAAAAGGCCAAGGCGCTCTACGCCGATGCGACCGCTCTCGCCCGCATCGAGGGTCTGGAGGCCCACGCCCGCGCGGCGATTGCGCGAGGGGGCGTAGCGTAAATCCTTTTCCGAGCCGCGGAGTGGATTGGGCTGGTCTCGCGGAGCGAGACCAGCCTCCGAGCGAGACCGCTCGGAAAAGATTGAAGCGAAGCACCCGGTAGGCCCGCCGCAGGCGGGCCTACGCGCCCTTGGAATCGACCTAAATCGGCCCCTTGATTAGCTCCCGAGGTTCTTATATACTCCGGCAGCTAACCTAGAAAACTATTGGCGGTACGAAGCCAAGGAGGAGTTTGCATATGGCCAAAGAGAAATTTGAGCGGACGAAGCCGCACATGAATGTCGGCACGATCGGCCACATCGACCATGGAAAGACCACCCTGTCGGCCGCCATCACCCAGTACTGCTCGCGCAAGTTCGGCGATAAGGCGATGAAGTTCGACGACATCGACAACGCCCCCGAGGAGAAGGCCCGCGGTATCACGATCAACACGCGGCATCTCGAGTACCAGTCCGGCAAGCGCCACTACGCGCACATCGACTGCCCGGGCCACGCCGACTACATCAAGAACATGATCACCGGCGCGGCCCAGATGGACGGCGCCGTCCTCGTCGTTTCCGCCCCCGACTCGGTCATGCCCCAGACCCGCGAGCACGTCCTCCTCGCCCGCCAGGTCGGCGTCCCCTCCGTCCTCGTCTTCCTCAACAAGGTGGACCTCGTCGACGACGCCGAGCTCATCGACCTCGTCGAGGAAGAGGTGCGCGACCTCCTCAAGTTCTACCAGTTCCCCGGCGACACCACCCCCATCATCAAGGGTTCGGCCTTCAAGGCCCTTTCCGAGCCGGACAACGCCGAGGCGACCAAGTGCATCCAGGATCTCCTCGACGCGATGGACACCTTCTTCCCCGATCCCCAGCGCGTCACCGACAAGCCCTTCCTCATGCCGATCGAGGACGTGTTCTCGATCTCCGGACGCGGAACGGTCGTCACCGGCCGTATCGAGCGCGGCATGGTCAAGCTCAACGAGACGGTCGAGATCGTCGGTATTAAACCGACCAAGACGACCACGGTCACCGGCATCGAGATGTTCAACAAGCTCCTCGACGAGGGCCAGGCCGGAGACAACGTCGGCACCCTCCTTCGCGGTATCGACAAGAAAGAGGTCGAGCGCGGACAGGTTCTCGCCAAGCCCGGTTCGATCACCCCCCACACGAAGTTCAAGGGTCAGGTCTACGTCCTCAACCAGCAGGAGGGCGGACGCCACAGCCCCTTCTTCTCCGGCTATCGCCCCCAGTTCTACTTCCGCACCACCGACATCACCGGTTCCGTCACCCTCCCCGAGGGCAAGGAAATGGTCATGCCCGGCGACAATACCGAGATCAATGTCGAGCTCATCTACCCGATCGCAATGGAGAAGGGACTGAAGTTCGCCATCCGCGAGGGCGGCCACACGGTCGCTTCCGGCCAGGTCACGGAAATCATCGCGTAAATGGCTTTGACGCGCCTGGCGAGAGCCCCTCGGGGTTCGGCCGGCGCGACCAACGTAGCCGAAAGCGGCGCCCGGATAATCGGGCGCCGTTTGCTTTTTTGGCAGTAGGTGCCTCTCGCGCAATTTCGCCCTTGCGATTTCGAGGGGGAATTGGAAATGTCTGGGGAAGGGCTCGAGGGGTAGGGACTTGAATCCCCACCCCCCGAAAGCATTATGAGATGGTTTATTAGATATCTTTTTTGAGCGAACCAATGATAAACATTTTCCATCTTCAGCCGAAAGAGACAATTAGCCAAATTGGAGCTTCGAGCTAAAGAATTGCCTATTGGAGATTCCGGGGATCGCTATCCCGCGAGCGCTTCGTCGTCGCCGAGCCCCGATTCGATCGCGGAATTGCAGACTCGTAGGGAAAACCGCCCTCGATCGCGAAACGCGCGAGTCCCAGGTCGCTTTTCACCCCGAGCTTCGCCATGATGTTCCGCTTGTGGACATCGACCGTCTTGCGCGAGATTCCCAGCTCTTGGGCTATCGCCTTCGGGGGCTTATCTTCGCAGATAAGCCTGAGAACCGATCGCTCTCGGGCGCTCAAGGCCGCGAAGGGATCGGCGTCCTTGTCCCCATTCGTGCCTCTCGTGAGGGCGAGATCGATCAGGATGTCGGCGAGGCCGGGGCTGAGGTAGCGATGACCCGTCCCAACGGCCGCGAGGGCTTCTTCGAGGTCCTTGAACGCGCTTGCCTTGAGGACATATCCCGCCGCGCCGGCCGACAGCATGTCGATGACTGTCCGTCGGTCGTCGAGGGTCGAGAGGGCGATGACGCGGCATCTGGGGGCGGCCTGGAGAATGTTGCCGATGGCATCGATTCCGTCTCCTCCGGGCATGGCTACGTCGAGGAGGACGAAATCGGGGAGCGTTTTCGCCGCGAGCCTGACGGCTTCGGGACCGCTGCTCGCCTCCCCCGCGACTACGAAGCCTGTCTTCGATTCGAGAAGGAACCTGAGCCCCTCCCGAAATAGCGCGTGATCGTCGACAAGAAGGATCGATGGCATCCGGGACCGTCCTTTCGATCAGGGGAACTATAGCGGATGAAGGCGTTGCGCGCCACGAATTGTTTTCGCGAAGCCTCCGTCTCGGCGTTTGGGCTCATGCGTTTTTTCATTGACGGCCCACTCCCCGGGGTTTAGGCTACGATTCTTCACAGGAGTACATAATGATTCGTCGCGCTTTCGCCCTGTCCCTGGTAGTAGCAATTGTACCTATTATGCTCTTCGCCCACTCGAGGGCCCTCGTCGTCGGCAACGGTGATTACGCGACGTCGCCTCTGCGGAACCCGGCGAACGATGCCCGCGACATGGCGATGGCCCTTCGCGGATATGGCTTCGACACGACACTCCTCATCGACGCCAGTCGCGACGACATGCTCGCGGCCCTCGAACGTTTTGCCTCGACTCTCGCGCCGACCGATACGGCCCTGTTCTATTATTCGGGCCACGGCCTCCAGGTCCGGGGCAGCAACTTTCTCATACCCGTGGGAAGCGACATCAAGTCACTCGACGAGGTGCCCTTCAAATCGGTTCCCCTCGATCTCGTCCTCTCCCGTCTGGAGGAGGCGGGCAGCGCGACGAACATCGTCATCCTCGACGCCTGCAGGAACAATCCCTTTCCCGCGAGCGAGCGCTCCGCGGCGAGGGGGCTCGCGAACGTCACCTTTGCCGTGCCCGGTACGCTGGTGGCCTACGCCACGGCCCCGGGCGCCCTCTCGGCCGACGGCGACAGCAGGAATGGCGTCTTTACCAGGCGGCTTCTCGGACGGATGGGGACACCTGGCCTCGACATCGAGGCGGTGCTTCGTCTCGTGCGGGACGACGTGATCGCGGACACCAATGGCGCGCAGGTGCCCTGGAGCAATTCGTCCCTGCGTGGCGCGGGCTTTTACTTCGTACCCGCCTCGGCGGATTCTCGCGGTTCTTCGGCTGCGGCCGTCACGGCGGCCTCCGTCGCAGGGAGCCTCGCGGCTTCCGCGCCAAGGGGAATCGCCGATTCGCTGGACGACTCGATGGTGCAGGTCGCGGCAGGCGATTTTATGATGGGCTCCGATTCGGGTGACAGCGACGAAAAGCCCGTGCATGAGGTGAAACTTGACGCCTACTTGATCTCGGCCTTCGAGACGACCTGGGCGGACTACGAGCGCTTTTGCGCGGCGACCGGCAAGCCCTTGCCGGCCGATCCCAAGCTCATTCACGCGCAACGCCCGGCCGCCTTCATGACATGGTTTGACGCCTGCGAATACTGCAATTGGCTATCGGGGACGGAGGGCTTCACGCCCGCCTACACCATCGAGCGCGATTCCGACGGCAAGGTCGTCAAGGTCGAATGGAATCGAGGGGCCGACGGATATCGACTTCCCACTGAGGCGGAGTGGGAATACGCGGCGAGGGGCGGGGCGGCCCATAGCCCCTGGCGTTTCGCCGGGGGCGACAATCTCGACACGATCGCCTGGCACAAGGGTGATTCGGGAGGAGCGACCGCCGCCGCCGGCACAAAGGAACCCAACGCCCTCGGCGTCTATGACATGGCGGGTAACGTGTGGGAGTGGTGTTGGGATTGGTACGGCCTTTTCGGCTCCGCCTCCACCACCGCCCAAGATCCGCTCGGGCCCGAATCGGGCAAGGTCAGGATTCTCCGAGGCGGCGGTTACAACACCGCGACGCTGGCCTATTACAGCGTGAGCAACCGCGGAACCTCTGCGCCCGTCCGAATCGGCAGCGATATCGGTTTTAGGGTTGCCCGGAGCCCAGGGAAGTAGGGCCCGAGGAGCCGGCCCCCTCCGACGCATCGCGGGCGAGGCGGAACCCTATTATCGAGCTACGATCCTTGGCCGGGTGCATCGCCCTCGTCGTCAACGTGAGCGCCGAGAGTAGGTCCTTCCACGAACCTCCCTTGATGACGCGGCGTCCACCGGGCCCGGCTGAAGCCGTGCCATCGCGCGTTTTCGCGTCCCAGGAATCTTCGCACCATTGCCAGACATTGCCCGCCATGTCGTAAAGCCCCAGGATGTTGGGGCGAAAGGAGCCGGCCGGAGAGGTCCAGGGCCATCCGTCGTCAAGGCCGGCTATCACGATCGCGTCCGGAAAGAGACGGTGGAAGGACTCGTCGAGGACGTTAGCCGATATTGGGCCCGGTTCCCACGCGTAGTCATAGCGATCGTGATCCTTCCAGGCCCTCTGGCCCCCCGCGGCCGCGTATTCCCATTCAGCCTCGGTGGGCAAGCGATATCCGTCGGCCTCGGCATCGATGCTCACCAGGGTCGAATTCGAGAGGTTCCAGCCTCCGCTCAGGGCCGCGAGATCGGTGCGCCCCTTGATGGCGTAGCGGGGCCTGAGTCCCTCGCGCATGGAAAGCCAGTCGCAGTAGGCGATGGCGTCGTACCAGCTCAGCTCGACCGCGGGGTCTTCATCGGACTGGGGAAAGCCGGGATGCCTGACATCGAGGTCGAGGAAGTAGCCATAGTTGCCCACGGGATTGAGTCCGTAGCCACCGTCTTCGCGCTCGGCGCTCGTAACGTAGCCCGTAGCCGAGGCGAAGCGGAGGAAGTCTCCCCGCGAAACGGTTTTTGCGGCGATAAGGAAATTCCGCAAGGCTACCTTTCGCTCCGGCTCTTCCTCGTTGGTTCCCGTCTTGGAGCCCATCGTGAAGACGCCTCCCCTGACGAATACCAATTCGGGTGGGGGTATCGCGGGCTTTCCGCCCTCGGCCGCGGAGGTCAGGGCCGACGCGAAAAGGACGGCAATCAGGGCGATTTTCATTTTTCTTGATGCTTCGATAAGGCCATGGTAGTCTTCGGCAATGCGGGCATTTAAAATGGCGATCATCCTGCTCATTTTTCTTGCGTCTCCCCTTGTGGCCGAAAACAATGTAGAATTCGATCTTTCCTTTTTGGTGCGCCGAGATGGCGTCGTGTCTTCGGTTCTAGACCTGCCTGGCCCCTATCGTGGGGGAAGCGATAAGTTTCGCCTGGTCCTCCATCCGCGCGACCCCGCCTACTACTATATCATCGTCGACGAGGCTGGCCTTGGGCTCAAGCTCCTGTATCCGGCCCCCGACGAATTGGGGAAGGCGGTGGGTCGAGCCGAACTCCATCCGTCTTTTCCGAACGACGATTCATGGTTCGCCCTCGACAGGTCTCCCGGCGACGAGCGTTTCTTCGTGCTGGCTACCGCTCGCGAAAATCCCAGTCTCGTCGGGGCTCTCAGGGCGAATGAATCCTCGCCGGGAACCGCCTCGCGCCTTAGGGTCCTTGAGGCGCTGAGACGCATGACCCAGGCAAGTTCTTCGCTCCGCGCGCCTTCGGTCGCGCCGATCTCTCTCCTCGGTCCCATCCGCTCCGGCGGCGCCGTATCGGACGATCTCGCGATGCGGGTTTCCGCCGAAGGTGAGTACGTCGGTGAGTTCGAGCTCCACCACTGAGCGGGTATTCCGGGCCTTCCTTCCTACCGCGGCTCTTCTCATTCTATTTTCGCTATTGCGCGGGCTATCGCCTAACGTCCTCGGCATCGACGGCCGCCTGTCGGATTTTCTCGGTTCAGTTCTTGTTGCGACGGGCTTGCGGGAAAGGCCATCGCCCTTCATCGTCCATCTCGATTACTCGGAGCTGTCCGCGCGCTACTTTCACGAGATGAAGCCGACGCGAGAAAGCCTCGCGAGGATACTCGCCGTCGTTCGCGCGGCTGGCGCCCGCGCCATCGTGATGGACCTGGCCCTGCCCGAACCGGGCGGGGCATGGGGCGGCAAGCTGGCGGCGGCGGCGTGGCCGGGGGTCATCGTCGGAGCCTCGCCCATCGCGAACGCGCGAGAGGTCGAGTCACTCGCTCTTGGGCAGGGCTCTAGGCATTTCGCCACCCTCAAGTCGGCGGGGAGGGGCTCTCCCACGGGCTTCGATGCCTTCGTGCCCCCCTTCGCGGGGCTCCTCGCGGCCGGAGTCGGGTTCGGGATCATGAACAGCGCACCCGACGGCGACGGAGTCCTCCGCAGGGTTCCGCTCGTCGTTAGGGTCGGCGATCGCTTATTTCCCGGCATCGCCCTGGCCGCCCTCCTGAAGGTGGTCGGCGTCGATTCGGGCGAGGTTATGGTCGACTTCGCGTCGGGCAGGATCGAGCTCGGCGGCGCGCGGCTCTTGTCGGGGGAAACGAAGGACCTAGTACTTCCAATCGAAAAGGACGGTACGGCGATCATTCCCTTTTATGGCTCCTGGCGCCATTCCTTCGCCCATTATGAGGCCTTTCGCCTCGTCGAGGCGGGGGAGGCGGGGCGGGAAGGTCTCGGGCTCCTGAGGCGGGAATTCGAGGGATCGGTGGTGATCTTCTCCGAGCTGGTGCCGGGGAGCGGCTTGCTCGGGGCCCTGCCTTACGACGCCCAAGCGCCACGTTCCCTGGTGCTCTCAAGCTGGCTCGACGCCGCTCTGCGCGGCACCGCCCCGCGATCGGCGAATCCGGGTGAGGTGATCCTCTTCGCCCTCGCCCTGGCCTTGCTTCTTCTTCCGGCGGGAATGGGCAGGCGGACATCGATCGCGATGGCGCTCTACCTCCTGCCCCTCGCGGGGGCCTTCATCGGCGGCGTGGCGCTTTTCGCGTCGGGAATCCTCTTGCCCCTCGGTGACATCCTCGCCTCGCTCATCGCCTCGGGGGCGCTGCTGGTCTCTCTTTCGATCCAGCGCGACGCCCAAGAGCGAAGGCGCCTCGTCGCCAGGCTTGCGGCGGAGCGGCGCTTTGGCGAAATCGGCCGCAAGGCCGAGGAATTCGGCCATGGCATGAAGGGTCTCGCGGAGCTTGCCGGCAATTATGGCTTTCTCATCGCCAACGAGACGGACGAGCTCCGACGCAAGGAATTGATCGGCTTACAGCTGAAGACCATCGACGAGGTCGCCTCGACCGCCCGCGGCATCATGACCCTCCTCAAGGGAGGGGAAGCGGGTTCGGAGCTACGGTTGCCTGTGGAGTTCAACAATCTGCTTTCGGGAATCGTCGCCATGCGTCGCTTTCAACCTGGCGCCCTTCCGCTCGAGCTCGTGAGGGCTCAGGAGCCCCTTCCCGTGCTCGTCTCACCCTTGGAGCTTGCCCGCGTGATCGAGGCCCTGATCGACAACGCGCAAGAGGCGATGGCTGGATCGGAGGGTGGCCGGGTGCTCATCTCTCTCGCCGTCGTCGGCCATGAGACGTCGATTCGCGTTTCGGACAATGGCGTCGGAATCGACTCCTGCAAAACCTGCGGCAGGGATGAATGCGCCTCTTGTCGCGTCATCGCGCGCGGGAGGACCACGAAGCTCGAGGGGCATGGCCTGGGACTGTTTTCGGCCCGAACCCTCATGAAGGCCGTCGGCGGGCATTTCAAGATCATGAGCGACGAGGGGGGCACGACGGTTGAGCTGAGAATGCCACTGCACGGGGGAGATTCCTGATGCTGCGGGGTAGAAGGTTCTAATCGGGTCGGAGGGCTCAATGGGTGAGAGGGCAGAGGCGCGCGTTGCCAGGCGGGAGTATCGCCATCTCGGTGGCGCCCCCGGGCCGAAGCGACAGAAGGCGAAGCGACAGGTGCCGGAGCCCAAAGACCCCGGCACCTGCCATCATGCCTTACATGCTCGTGGCGTACCACTCGTCAAAGTCGTCCTTTAAGGTGCGGAACTCGTAATTGTGTCCAGTTACCGCGGAAACGCTGTACACTCGATAGTAGTAGGGGATATCGATGTCCTTGCCTGAGGAATCCTTGGTCGTCTCGCTGCCCCTTACGACCTTGACATAGAGGGCGTAGGCGGTAAGGTTGACCCGCACAGCGCCATTCTTGCCCTCCTTGACGACGGCGAGGTCCTTGACCCGGAAATCCTTAACTTCCTTGCCGGAGAAGGTTCCAGCCTTGACGATGGCTCGGGCGACGAGATACTTCATCGTCTTGTCGTCGGGCTTGGCGATGGAGTTGTCGACATCGTCTGCCGTAATGGTCGGCACCGAACGGAATTTGAGAAAGGCGTTTACGCTCGCCATCCCCTTGGGAGACAGGAGCCAGAGACAAGCGTAATTGTTGGCTTTTAGCGCCGACTGCTGCATCGAGGCCGCGCTGTTTACGCCGTTCGCGTCGATCGAGGCGCCATTGAACAAAAGATACTCCGCGATTTCATAGGCATCGCCGCTGTTGGCCGTTCCCGATACGGCCCTGGCGAGGACGCTCATCTTAGAGCCATCGAGGGCGGCGACGTCCGCTCCGCTCTGGACGAGGATCGTGACCGCGGCGAGATTGGTGGCGGCGGCCGCGTAGTGAAGAGCGGTCCAACCCTTATAACCGAACAGGGGGCCCGCATAGGCTTCGGCGGCCTTGGCGCCTTTATTGAGAAGGCTTGAAACGACGTCTCCGCTCGTATCGTAGACGCAGGCCATCCTGAGGGCGTTCTGCCCGTCCTTGTCTGCGAGGGAAATGTCGGCACCCTTGTCGATCATCTTGAGAGCGAGGTCGTTGAATCCCGCCTTGATGGCGAGGATCAAGGCGCTCGATTTGGTCGCCTTGTCGACGAGATCGAGCTTGATGCCCTTGTCGATGAGCATCGTGGCGTTGCGGGCAATGAATTCGTCGCGACGGGCATCGGGGCTGGGCGTCATGACGAAACCGGGCAGGATGGATTGCGGCAGGGCCATGTTGATGAGAATCCAGAGGGCGCTCTTGCCATCCTTGTCGACGGCGTTGATATCGGCGCCGTTGGCTAGGGCGTCGGCGATTGTCTTGGTCGCCGCGTCCGCGAGCAAATCCTTGCCATCAAACCTGATTTCGACCATGTTGATCGAGACGAAGAGCGCGGGGCTCCTGAGATACGACAGCACGGCGTCGCTCTTGGCTGTCTCGGAAAACCCGGAACCGACCAGGACGCTCGCCAGTACCAATGCCGCAAATAGTTTCTTCATCCTTACTCCTTCGGCCGCCGCTAGACGCGCGGTCCGCCTCCAGGATCGGGCAGGAAGGTCTGGGTCGCAATTGGCAAGAGTGGAGAGGGGGACTAGGCAAATGCGTAGCGGGGAACAGGTCGAGGGCTGTTGAAAAAAAGTTGGAGTCGCGGCCGTCGAGAGGAGCCATCCTTGCGGGATGCCATCATCTTTTCCTGGCCATAAGCATCTGCCTTGCTGTAGTTGATGGAGATATTTGGACTGGAGTGCAGACGCCATGATTTGAATTCGTGGGGTCTGACCCTCGCCTCCCCGGGGGCTACCATGAGCAGGCGCTCAGTGGAGGGCGTCGAGAGACTTTCTCTCGCTCTCCACTCTGTTCCTCCCGAACTATGGGGCCACCGGTCGGGCTGCAAAACTCGTAAGAAACTGATCGATCAACCCGCCCGAGGAAACTCGTGGCGGGTTTTTAAGATTCATCACTTCCGTGAGGGTTTCACTATGCAGGCCCCCATCCCGTCGCCCGCCCGCTCTTTGCTCCCCGTCCCCACTCTGGTAGTATTGAGGCATGCAAATCGACCTCGGTTCGTTCCGGAAGGCACTCTCCTCCCTTGCGCGCGGCATTGCCCGCGCCGAGGCCGCGCTGCTGGACGGGAGCTCCGAGACGCGGCGATTCAGCGCTTAGACTTCATCTATGACTCGGACTGGGCCGCCGAAGTTTATCGGGCGGCCTTGAGCTTTGTGGATTCCGCCGGCGATCTGCTCGGGCGCCTCGAGGCCCGCTCATGAGTATCATCCTGTCGGAGGCCGAGAGCTGGTCGGTGCGTGAGATTCTCGTTAGCCATCTCGGCCCGGTAGATGTGCGGTTTTTTGGGTCGCGCGCCAAGGGAGGGGCACGGCGCTTCAGCGATCTCGATCTTGCGATCATGGCGGAGCAGCCGCTCGAACCCCTTAAGCGGGCCGAGCTTCGGGAGGCTTTTTCGTACTCCGACCTCGGTTTCCGCGTCGATATCCTTGAGTGGGCCACCGCGTCATCCGAGTTTCGCCGCGCGGTCGAGTGCGATCTCGTGCCGCTGTGAGGAGCCCAAGGGCTTGCTATTCAGGCCTTGGTTTCGCGCACGCTCCTTGGGCTCCGCATGGCACGGCGCACCCGCATGCCTCTGAAACGAGAGAAATGCCAAACCCAGCCCCCCTTCGATCAGGCCCCAGCGAGGGGCATCCATCCTTGACCCACCGCTCAATATTGGCCATTCTTACGGTAAGGAGGTAAGTAAATGTCTCCAATCATTGCCATTGTCTCGAGCAAGGGCCAGATCACTCTTCCCCAGTCGGTCCGCCAATCCCTCGGGCTTCATCAAGGCGATCCCGTCCTGTTTGAGGAAAAGGATGGCGCCATCATTCTCAGGAAGCGCCCCAAGGTCGATAGCGTGTGGGCAGCAGGGCTTTCGACGACCCTGAGCGAATGGGAAGATACACTCGATGACGACCTATGAAGCAGGCGACCTTGTCGATGTCCCTTTCCCTTTCATCGAAGCGACGAAAACCAAGTTGCGTCCAGCGCTTGTCCTTTCAGGCCCCGAGTACCAACGGAAGACGGGGGCTTGCATCCTGACCATGATCACCAGCGCCGAAAGGAGCCGATGGGGAAATGATCATGTCATGGGAGACTGGAGGGCTGCCGGACTGAAAAAGCCTTCGATCATCCGTTGGAAGGTCTTCACCCTCGATGAGGCTTTGATCGTTGGGTGGCGAGGCCGACTGGCCGAGCAAGACCGGGCGGCGTTTGGAAGAGCCTTGGTTGAACTATGCTCAGGCTGGCCGCTAGACGTCGTATAGCGCCTCGACCCTTGGCTCCGCTTGCCCATCTTTTTCTCGACTGTAATATTCGGCCAATGGAATCCGATCCCGCGAAAGTATCTATCCCGATCCAGCGAGACCTTTTCGACGATCTTCCCCTCGACCCCTCGACCCCTCGACCCCTCGACCCCTCGACCCCTCGACCCCTCGCCTTCGACCGCGTCCAGGGTGATGGTGAGGCAGGCGGCGTCCGCTGGTGAAGAGCTGTCGCCGCTCCAGCGAAAATTCAACAATCTTGTCCGCAGGATCGAGACGCTTCGCGCGTCGATCGTCGAGGAGACGGCGCGGGGCGACGAGGTTCTCGCCTACCGGGCCAAGGAATACGCGCCCGTCCTGCCGGAAATCGCCAACACCCAGATTCGGCTGGCCTTCGCCATCGACGAGAAGGCAGGTGGCTTTAAGTTGGGCGTCAGGCAGAAAGAGGCGGTCGGCGAAGCCATAGTCGGTCTCCTGGGCGAGGCCTTCAATACGGTGGAGGCTCATGAGGAGGGCCAGGCGCTTTTCTCGCGATGGAGCGAGACGAGTTTTGACGAGGAACTCGAGGCGCAGAAACAGGAGGCAGTCGACGGGCTCCGTGAGGCCTTTTTCGAGGGCTTCGGAATCGAGATCGACGAGGAAACCCTGGCCAAGGGGCCCGAGGCTATTTCCGAGGCGCTGTTGGAGCAGGCCGAAGAGCAGGCGAAAAAGGCCTCCGTTCCCTCTATCTTTCCCTTGTGAAGGTCCTCCACCCCGACAGCGAGCCCGACCCCACCCTGCGCGAAATCAAGGAGCGGAGCATGAAGGATCTCACCATGGCCTATGAGGCCGGCGATATTCACACGATCCTACGGTTGGAGATGGAGTGGATCGCCAGCGAGTCGGCCGCCGGGAAAGTCCTCCCCGAGGAAAAGCTCAAGGCGTACTTCGCGACTCTTTCCTCGCAGGTTCGGGATCTTGAAGAGGAGCTCGAAATGATCGGATTTCTGCCGCGTTTTATGCCCGTCCAGGAATTCGTCGGCGACGACCTCGACTTTGCGATGGTGCAAATCGACATTCGCGCATCCACTGCCAAGAGTCGGTTGAGCTATCTCAGGGGATTGGTGGGAGAGTATTCGGGGAAGATGGAACAACAAGTCTTTATAGCTGGTATTAAGGGGATGGTGGAGTAGGGCGGCCGGGGCCCGACCCCTCGATCGTTTCTCTTCGTTCTCATCGCAAATCCGCTTCGTTCACGCCGAGTTCGAGCCCGGGGAATATCGCGACTGCCGTGGCGCTCGCGAGGCTCGCGACTGATGGCAGGCCGTAGGCTCCGTCGCGCAGGCGGTACATGAAGGCCTCGAGGGTGTCGGGGTTGACGATCCAGTATTCTCGGACGCCCTTCGCTTCGTAGAGTTTGCGTTTTTCGCTCTGGTCGCGCAGGGCGCTGCTCGGCGACAGTATCTCGATGATGAAGTCCGGCGCTCCCAAGATGCCCTCGTCGATAAGCTTGGTGGGGTCGCAGACGACGAGGAGGTCGGGCTGGACTACCGTATCGATGTCGGCCAGGGCCTCGTCGGCCTCGGGAAGGAAGACGTCGATAGGGGCAACATAGGGGCGGCAGGGCTTGTCTTCAAAATGATGATGGAGTTGGACATAGAGTGCTCCGGCCAATCCCTGGTGCCTTCTCCTTGGCGCCGGGCTCATGGCATAGGCTGTTCCCGCGATGAGTTCCCAGCGTTCGTCCTCCGGCCAAGCGCAGTAGTGGCGATAGCTGTAGTGTTCATCATTCTTGAGGGCTGCTGTGCCTTCTATCCGCTGTCGAGCCATGCGCGGCCTCCTTGCTGTCTGCTCAAGATACTATGGCCAGCGGCTTTCGCTGTCGAGGGAGGCGTTTTGCGTCAGGGGGCGAAGCGGAAATCCTTCCCCGAGTTCGATGGAGGTGAGGGGCCGGCTCGCGGAGCGAGACGGCCCGGGGTTGCGGAGCGAGACGGCCCGGGGTTGCGGCTCGGCGAGGGGAAGATTGGAGCGGAGCACCCGGCCCCGGCCGCCGTATTGCGCGAGGCGGCCGGGGGACGCCCACTCTATAGAAGGGGAGAGATAGTTTGGGGCGTGCTGTGGGGTCAGCGAGGCGTGAGGCCTTCGCGTCTTTTCACCACGGCCAGGGTCAGGCGGCTCACGCAGACGAGTTTGCCGCGCTCGTCCTCGATGCGGATGTCCCAGACCTGGGTGGAGCCGCCGATGTGGAGGGGGCGGGCGGTGCCGGTCACGAAGCCTTCCCGCACGCTGCGGATGTGGTTGGCGTTGATTTCGAGGCCGACGCAGGCTTCTTTTTCGCGGTCGACGAGGATGTGGCCGGCGATGCTGCCGAGGGTTTCGGCGAGGGCCACCGAGGCGCCGCCGTGGAGGATGCCGTAGGGCTGGCAGGTGCGGTGGTCGACGGGCATCCGCGCTTTGAGGTGGTCGGGGCCGACTTCGGTTATTTCGATGCCGAGGGTCTCGGCGAGGGTTCCTTTGTCGAGGTCGTTGAGGGTCTTGAGGTCGATGTCGGGAAAGAGGGCCATGGTCGCTCCTTGGGCTCGTTCGATGGGCGGATAATGCCATGGATGGCATCGGCGATAAAGGCTTCGGCCGGGGCGGCCGGGGGTGGGGAGTCGCCTTTGCCCACTAGTCAAGCTTCCCTCCTTCTGCTATAAACACTTTGTTCGGCGAAGTGTGTCTCCCGGAATCGGGCGGCGTGCAAGGCTGGATGACTCGCGGGGTCCCCCGACCTCGCAGTGCAGGCTCAAGCGGCGCGCCCTCCCGGGTACGGCCATTCGGGACCTGTACAAGAGATCTTTGGAGGAATCATGAAGGACAGGATTCGCGTCAGGCTTAGAGGCTTCGATGTCCGTCTCATCGACGACAGTTCCAGGGCGATCGTTCAGACCGTGCAGAAGGCGGGTGCCAAGGTTTCCGGCCCCATTCCCCTTCCGACACGCATCAACAAGTGGACGGTGCTCCGCTCCCCCCACGTCAACAAGAAGGCGAGGGAGCAGTTCGAGATGAGGACGCACAAGCGCCTGATCGACATCATTGATCCGACACCGGATGTCATGGACGCCCTGATGAAGCTCGAGCTTCCCGCGGGCGTCGACGTAGAGATCAAGCAGTAAGACTTTTCGTTGCGGCACGTCGTGTCGCGACGGTTTGAGGTAGGGGTTTCGGGCCGCGTGGCGGGCTTGGGACCTCGAGTGATTCCCGCTTCGCGGGTCTCACATGGCAGAAAACGACCGGCCCCGTGCCGGGACGTTCAACACCAGGAGTAGCGCATGATCGGATTGATCGGCCGAAAGACCGGGATGACCCAGGTCTTCGACGACACCGGAAGGCTCATCCCCGTGACGGTGATAGAGTTCGTTCCGAATGTCGTCGTCGGCAAGAAGAGCGCAGACAAGGACGGCTACAACGCCGTTCTCGTGGGCGTCGAGGACAAGAAGAAGACGAGGACGAGCAAGGCCTACGCCGGGCAGTTCCCGGAGGGCGTCTCCCCCAAGCGTCTTCTCAAGGAACTCAAGGATTTCGAGAAGGAAGTGAACGTCGGGGACAGTCTCGGCGTGGATGTCCTGGACGGTCTCAGGTATGTCGATTGCACCGCCGTCTCGAAGGGCAAGGGCTTCCAGGGCGTCATGAAGCGTTGGAATTTCGGCGGCGGTCGAAGCACCCACGGTTCGAAGTTCCACCGCGAGCCCGGTTCGACGGGTCAGCGCACCTATCCGCACAAGACCTTCAAGAACATGAAGCTGCCGGGCCGCATGGGCCGCGAGCAGGTAACCGTCCAGAACCTTCGTGTCGTCCGCGTAGACGCCGAGAACGCATGCATCCTCGTGCGCGGCGCCGTCCCCGGCCCCCGCGATTGCACGGTTCTCGTCCGCGGCGCGGTCAAGAAAGCCAAGTAAGGCGGAGGGAACGAGATGGAAAGCAAAGTCGTTTCCGTCAAGGGTGAGGCCCTCCGGAGCATCGAGCTCTCGGACGGGGTATTCGGCCTCCCCATCAACGAAGACGTGATCTACTACGCGATCAACAACGAGCTGGCGAACGCCCGTCTGGGCACCGCCTGCACGAAGGACCGCGGCGAGGTCCACGGCACGAACCGCAGGCCCTATGCCCAGAAGGGCACCGGCCGCGCCCGCCAGGGCGACGTCAAGTCGCCGATCTACGTTGGCGGCGGTACGGCCTTCGGCCCCAAGCCGAGGGACTATTCCTACGCGATGCCGAAGAAGGCCAAGCGCCTTGCGATGAAGTCGATCCTGAGTCTCAAGGCCCAGAACGGCAGCCTCGCGGTCGTGGAGGACTTCACGGTCGAGAGCGGCAAGACCAAGGATCTCCTCGCGAAGCTCGAGAAGCTCGCTGCCCAGAACGCCAAGGGCGATCGCGAGCGCACGGTTCTCGTCCTCAGCAATGACGACGAGATGGTCAAGCGGGCCGGCAGGAACCTTCACTGGTTGCACTTCCTCAAATACGACAGGCTCCGCGCCCACGATCTGTTTTACGGACGCAAGGTCATCGTGCTTGAGTCGGCGGCCAAGGCCCTCGGCGAGTTCTACGCGGACAAGTAAGGAGAGAGCGAAATGAACTACGATTCGATCCTTATCGAGCCGCTTCTCACCGAGAAGAGCAACATTCTTCGCGAGTCAGCGAAGTACTGCTTCAAGGTCGACCAGCGCTCCGACAAGCTCATGATCATGGAGGCGGTGCGCCGCATGTTCAACGTGCACCCCGTCGCCTGCAACATCATCAACGTGACGTCCAAGCCCAAGCGCCAGCGTGGCCGGGAGGGAAGGACCGCCGAGTGGAAGAAGGCCATCGTCACCCTGCAAAAGGGCGAGAAGATCGCCGTCTTCGAAGGCGCGTGAGGTAAGGGGACATTATGGGTATTAAGACATTCAGGCCCATCACGCCGGGCCTCAGGCATCGGGTGCAGGTGGTCAACGAAGAGATCACCTCCAACCGGAGCGCTCCCGAGAAATCCCTCAGCAAGGGCAAGTCGTCCACGGGCGGACGCGCCGGCAACGGCCGCATTTCCGTCAGGCACAAGGGCGGCGGCCACAAGCGCAAGCTTCGCGACATCGACTTCAAGCGCGACAAGCACGGCGTTCCGGCTTCCGTCGCCGCGATCGAGTACGATCCGAACCGCTCCTCGAACATCGCCCTTCTTCAGTACGCGGACGGCGAGAAGCGCTACATCATCGCGCCGAAGGGCCTTCAGGTCGGGCAGAAGCTTCTTTCCGGTCCGGCGGCCTCCCTCGAGGTGGGCAACGCCCTTCCCCTCGAGAACATCCCCGTCGGCATGACCGTCCACAACGTCGAGCTCACCCTCGGCAAGGGCGCCCAGATGGCCCGCTCCGCCGGAGCCAGCGCCCTGATCGCCGGCACCGACGGCGACTACGTTGTCGTGAAGCTTCCCTCCGGAGAGCTTCGCATGGTCTTCAAGAAGTGCATGGCGACCATCGGCGCCGTGGGCAACGAGGAGCACATGAACGAGCGCTTCGGCAAGGCCGGGCGCAAGCGCTGGCTCGGCGTCAGGCCGACCGTGCGCGGTACCGTCATGAACCCCGTCGATCACCCCCATGGAGGCGGCGAAGGCCGCGGCAAGGGCTACAAGCAGCCCGTGTCGCCCTGGGGGCAGCCGGCCAAGGGTTACAAGACCCGTGATACGCACAAGCCGTCGAGCCGCTTCATCGTGAAGCGACGCAAGTAAGGGAGGAGCCCGAAGTGTCAAGGTCGGTAAAGAAAGGGCCCTTCATCGAGAAGAGCCTGTACAGGAAAGTCACGGAGTCGAGCAAGGCCGGGGATAAGAAGATGATCAAGACTTATTCCCGCACCTCGACGATCATTCCCGAGATGGTCGGCATGACGATCTCGGTGCATAACGGCAAGGCCTGGGTCCCGGTCTACGTGACCGAGAACCTCGTTGGCCACAAGCTCGGCGAGTTCGCTCCCACCCGCGTATTCCGCGGTCATGCGGGCAGCGACAAGAAAGCCGAGAAGAAGTGAGGCGGCAGTAATATGGCAGAAGCAAAGCAGGGCTACAGGGCCGTGGCCAAGTGGCTCATCGGCTCGCCCTCCAAGATCCGCCCCGTCGCCGATCTCGTGCGCAACCGCCCCTACACCGAGGCGATCGCGGTCCTCGACAACATGCCCCACAAGGGCGCGAAGCTCATCCGGAAGGTCGTCGTCTCCGCGGCGTCCAATGCCCTCGATCGCAACAAGAAGCTCGACGAGGACATGCTCTTCATCAAAGAGCTTCGCATCGACGAGGGTCCGCGCATGCGTCGCGTCTGGTTCCGCGCAAGGGGCCGCGCCGATATGCAGCTCAAGCGCATGTGCCACATCGCGTGCGTGATCGACGAGATCGGAAAGGTGGAGGGCTGATATGGGCCAGAAAGTTCATCCCTACGGCCTCAGGCTTGGTATCAACAAGGACTGGAAGAGCCGCTGGTACGTCGATCCCCGCGATTACGCGAAGACCCTCCATGAGGATCTCTCGATCCGCAAGCGCATCCACGAGATGCCCGAGACCAAGGGTTCCGACATCTCCGACATCGAGATCGTGCGCCACCCCCAGAGGGTGACGGTCGTGATCCACACGGCTCGCCCCGGCGTCCTCATCGGCGTCAAGGGCGCCAACATCGAGCTCATCGGCGGTCAGATCCAGAAGCTCGCTTCCAAAAAGGTCAACATCAAGATCAAGGAAGTGAAGAAGACGGACACCAACGCCCAGGTCGTCGCCCAGAGCGTGGCGCGCCAGCTCGAGAATCGCGGCTCCTTCCGCAAGGCCATCAAGATGGCCGTGCAGGGCGCCATGAAGGGCGGGGCCCAGGGCTGCAAGGTTCGCGTCTCCGGCCGTCTCGGCGGCGCCGACATGAGCCGCACCGAGGAGCACAAGGACGGTCGCGTGCCCCTCCACACCCTTCGCGCCGACATCGACTACGGCTTCGCCGAGTCGCACACGACCTTCGGCAAGATCGGCGTCAAGGTGTGGATCTACCAGGGCATGGTCTATACGAAAGACAAGCAGGAAGACGCCGGACAGCTCGTGCGCAAACAGCGTCACGAGGCCACCGGCGAACGCGAGGATCGCCCGCGCCACGGCGGCGGGCACGGCGGCGCCGAATCACGCGGACCCCGCGGTCCCCGAGCCGGCGCGGCCCCGAGCGGACCACGCGCGAGTGATGCTCGCGGCGGCGAGAAGCGCGAGACCGAGGCGAGGAGCTAAGTCATGCTGAGTCCCAAGAGAGTCAAGCACAGAAAGGTCATGCGCGGCCGGATACACGGCGTCGCCCAGTCGGGCAACTCCGTGGCCTTCGGCGAGTACGGTCTCGTCTGCATGGAGCCCGAGTGGCTCACCAACCGCCAGATCGAGGCCGCTCGTATCGCGATGAACCGCTATATCAAGCGCGGCGGCAAGCTCTGGATCCGGATTTTTCCGGACAAGCCCTATTCCAAGAAGCCGGCGGAAACCCGCATGGGCAAGGGAAAGGGAGCTCCGGAGTACTGGGTGGCCGTCGTCAGGCCGGGCACGGTGCTCTTCGAGCTTTCCGGCGTCACGCCCGAGATCGCGCAGGAGGCCATGCGTCTTGCCGGTTCGAAGCTGCCGGTGAAGACCAGGTTCGCCACGCGGGCGGATACGGAGTAAGCCATGAAGAATTCATTCAGCGAGCTCAAGCTCGACGAGCTCCTCGCCAAGCGCGACGAACTCAGGAAGAAGTATTTCGACCTTCGCTTCCAGCTTGTCGTCGGACACGTCGAGAACCCGCTCGAGAAGCGGAACCTCCGCAGGCAGATCGCCAGGGTCGAGACGCGGATCACCGAGCACAGGAACGCGGGAGAGACCGCGAGCGCCGTCGTGGCCGCCGCTCCCGCCCGCGGTTCCAAGGCAAGGGCCGACAAGCCCAAGGCCGTTAAGGCCGCGACTACCGTCGCGAGGGGCGCGAAATGAGCGAGGAGACCAAGGTGGAGAAGCAGGGCAAGGGCAAGCAGACCCTCCAGGGCCTCGTCGTGAGCGACAAGATGGACAAGACCATCGTCGTCGAGATCACGACCCGGAAGCTGCACCCCCTCTATAAGAAGTATGTGACCCGATCCAAGAAGATCAAGGCACACGACGAGCAGAACGAGGCGCACATGGGCGACACCGTCCGCGTGATCGAGTCCAGGCCCGTCAGTCGCGACAAGCACTGGCGGCTCGAGACCATCGTCGAGCGCGCGAAGTAAGCCTGGGAGGAAGAGGAAATGATCCAGGTCGAATCCAGGCTCAACGTCGCGGACAACTCGGGCGCGAAGGAAGTCCAGTGCATCAAGGTGCTCGGCGGCACCCGCCGTCGCTACGCCTATGTCGGGGACATCATCGTCGTCGCGGTCAAGTCGACCATCCCGAATTCCGCGATCAAGAAGGGTACCGTCGAGAAGGCGGTAATCGTACGAGTTCACAAGGAATATCGCCGTCCCGACGGAACCTATATCCGTTTCGACGACAACGCCTGCGTCATCATCGACGCGAACAAGAACCCCAAGGGGAAGCGCATCTTCGGGCCCGTGGCCCGCGAGCTGCGCGAGAGGGACTTCATGAAGATCGTCTCCCTCGCCCCCGAGGTCCTGTGAGGAGAATGGCATGAGCGACGTAACCACGAAGCTCCGCAAGGAGGACCTCGTCCAGGTCGTTGCCGGCAAGGACCGGGGCAAGAAGGGCAAGATCATCAGGATCGATCGCGTCAAGGGCCGCGTCATCGTCGGTGGCTGCAACATGGTCAAGAAGGCCATGAAGAAGCGCAAGCAGACCGACCGCGGCGGCATCGTCGAGATCGAGGCGGCGCTGCATCTTTCGAACGTCCAGATCGTGTGCCAGAAGTGCGGGCCCACCCGCATCGGCTACAAGATCGAGTCGGGCTCCGGCACGACTGGCGAGAAGAAGACGCGCGTCTGCCGGAAGTGCGGAGGGGCCTTGTAATGGCAGCCACGAACGACCAGGCCGCTGTAGCGGCCGCGAAGAAGGCAGAGGCGGCCGCCAGGAAGGCCGAAAAGGCAGCCGCGGCTTCCGCGAAGGCCGGTGCCTCGGCGCCGCTCCCGAAGGGCTATGTGCCCCGGCTCAAGAAGATCTATCGCGAGACGATAGCCCCCTCCCTCAAGGAGGAGTTCGGCTACAGTTCCACGATGCAAGTTCCCCGTCTCGTGAAGGTGACGGTGTCCATGGGCGTCGGCGAGGCCAAGGAAAACAAGAAGATCCTCGACGCGGCGGTCGAAGACATCGGCCACATCACCGGGCAGAAGGCGATGAAGACGAAGGCGCGCAAGTCGATCGCCACCTTCAAGATTCGCGAAGGCCAGGAGATCGGCACGAAGGTCACGCTTCGCGGTTCGATGATGTGGGAGTTCCTCGACAGGCTCATCAACGTCGCCCTCCCCCGCGTCAAGGATTTCCGCGGGGTCAACGGCAACGCTTTCGACGGGCATGGAAACTACTCGCTGGGACTCAACGAGCAGATCATCTTCCCTGAGATCGACTTCGACAAGATCGAGAAGATCATGGGCCTCAATATCGCGATCGTGACGACCGCGGCCACCGACAAGGAAGCGAAGAGCCTCCTTGCCCGGATGGGCATGCCCTTCAGGAAATAAGGAAGGTACGCTGATGGCACGAAAGGCGATGATTCTCAAGGCTCAGAAGAAGCCCAAGTATTCCACCCGGCTCGTCCGCCGCTGCAAGGTCTGCGGGCGCCCCAGGGGATATCTTCGTAAATTCGAACTCTGCAGGATCTGCTTCCGGAAGCTTTCTTCCGAGGGCATGATCCCCGGGGTCACGAAGTCGAGCTGGTAGGAGGACCACGATGAGCGTTTCTGATCCCATCGCGGACATGCTGACCAAGATCCGCAACGCGAGCATGGCTCGCCACGAGAAGGTCGACATCTCCACCTCGAAACTCAAGCTCGAGATCGTGAAGATCCTCAAGACCGAAGGTTTCATCAAGAACTTCAAGAAGATCCAGGCTGAGGGCAGCAATGTCATCAGGATCTTCCTCAAGTACGACGACGAGAACGAGCCCGTCCTTCACGGCCTCGAGAAGGTCTCGCGGCCAGGCCGCCGGGTCTACTCTGGCTACAAGGAGCTCCCTCGCGTCCACAACGGCTACGGCACTCTGATCGTCTCCACTTCCGGTGGGGTGACGACGGGGCGCAAGGCAGTCGAGAAGCAGATGGGCGGAGAGCTCATCTGCAGCGTCTGGTAACGAGGTAACAGCATGTCGAGACTCGGAATACGGCCGGTCCGGATCCCCCAGGGAGTGAAGGTGAATGTCAGCCCCACCCTGGTGTCGGTTGAAGGGCCCAAGGGAAAGCTCCAGCAGAGCTACGATCCTACAGTCGAGATCGCCGTCAAGGACGGCGCCGTCCATGTGACGCGGAAGAGCGATTCCAAGCAGGCGAAGTCCTTCCACGGGCTCTATCGCCAGCTCGTCAACAACATGGTCATCGGCGTCTCCGAGGGCTTCAAGAAGGCCCTCTTGGTCAACGGCGTCGGCTACCGTGCCGAAGTGCAGGGAAAACTCCTTGTCCTCAGCCTCGGATACTCCACCGATTTCGCGGTGGCCATCCCCGACGGTGTTTCCGTCGTCACCGAGGCCAACAACCAGAAGATCGTCGTCTCCGGATACGATCGCTGGCTCGTGGGCAAGTTCGCGAGCGAGGTCAGAAGCCTCCGCCTCCCCGAGCCCTACAAGGGCAAGGGAATCAGGTACGAGGACGAGACGATCAGGAAGAAGGTCGGAAAGACCGGCGTGAAGTGAGGCGCATGAATGAGCGTTAAGGAATTGAACGACAAGCTGCGCAAGCGCGAGCAGCGCAAGCTCCACGTCCGGAAGCACATCGAGGGCACGGCGGAGATGCCGCGCATGACGGTTTTCAAATCGAATCGCTACCTCTATGTCCAGGTTGTCGACGACCTCGCCGGTACGACCCTCGCCGCCGCTTCGACCCTCGAGGAATCCCTCAAGTCGATCAAGCGGAACGTCGAGGGGGCTGCCAAGCTCGGCGAGGAGATCGGCAAGCGCCTGAAGGACAAGAACGTGGCCACCGTGGTCTTCGACCGGAACGGCTACAAGTACCACGGCATCGTCAAGGCGATTGCCGACGGCGCCCGCAAAGCCGGGATCCAGTTCTAGGGGGACGGCGTGAACGACAGGAACGACAGGAACAGGCGGGGCGGCGACGAGCCCCGTGACAATTATGTCGAGAAGCTCGTCAAGCTCAACAGGACCGCGAAGGTCGTGAAGGGCGGCCGAAGCTTTTCATTCTCGGCCCTCACCGTCGTCGGCGACCGCGCCGGCAACGTGGGCTACGGCTTCGGCAAGGCCAAGGACGTCTCCGAGGCCATCCGCAAGAGCATCGACAAGGCCAAGCGCGCGATGATCCGCTTCCCCGTGAAGAACGGGACCATCCCGCACGACGTCATCGGCAACTTCAAGGCGACGAAGATCTATATGAAGCCCGCCTGCCCGGGCTCGGGCATCATCGCCGGCGGGCCGGTCCGCGCCATCATGGAGGCGGGCGGCGTCACCGACGTCCTCTCCAAGTGCGTGGGTTCGCGAAGCTCCATCAACATCGTCCGTGCCGTCTTCAACGCGGCCGAGAATATGATGGACGCAAAGACCGTCGCGAAAAACCGCGGCAAGACCATCAAGGATCTGTGGGGCTGATTATGGCAAAGAAAATCGAGATCACGCTCGTGAAGAGCACGATCCACCAGAAGCCCGAAAAGCGCGCGACCGTGCGCTCCCTCGGACTCCGTAAGATCGGCTCCCGCACCGTCCAGGAGGCGAGCCCCGCGATACTCGGCATGGTCCGCGCGGTGGATCACCTCGTCGAAGTCAAGGAGGTCGAGTGATGTCCGACTTCAACCTGCACGCCCCCGAGGGCTCCCACAAGCGCAAGCGCATCGTGGGACGCGGCCAGGGCTCCGGCCTCGGCGGCACCGCCGGCAAAGGCAACAAGGGACAGCAGTCCCGCTCCGGCGGCAAGACCTATCCCGGCTTCGAGGGCGGCCAGATGCCCCTCTATCGCCGCATCCCGCACCGCGGTTTCACCAACATCTTCCGCAAGGAATGGCAGGTGGTGAATCTCCGCGACCTCGATACAAAGTTCGAAGCCAACGAGACCGTCGACGGGGCTAGCCTCGTCGCCCGAGGCCTCGTGCGCAAGGCCGACGGCCTCGTGAAGGTGCTGGGCATGGGCGATATCACCAAGGCTCTCGTCGTGTCTGTCGACAAGGTTTCGGCCTCGGCGAAGGACAAGATCGAGAAGGCCGGCGGCAAGGTCGAGACCCCGCCAGTCACGGCCGCGAAGTAAGCGGCGGCGCGAAACATGGCCAGCAACCCCATCGTGGATATCTTCAGGGTGAAGGAGCTCCGTGACCGGATCCTCTTCACCCTGTTCTGGCTCGCCGTCTTCAGGCTCGGCGCCTACCTCCCCATTCCCGGCATCGACGTCGCGGCGCTCCGCGTCTATTTCGAGTCCCAGAGCGGCGGCGCCAACGGCATCACCGACTACCTCGACTTCTTCGCGGGCGGCGCCTTCAAGAACTTCTCGCTGTTCATGATGGGCGTCATGCCCTATATCAGCATGCAGATCATCATGCAGCTCCTCCTCATCGTCTTCCCGCGGCTCAAGAAGATGGCCGAGGAAGAGGGCGGCAAGAAGAGAATCCAGCTCATCACCCGTCTCGGCACGATCCTCGTCGCGATGGTCCAGGCCTTCACCGTCACCGTGTGGGCCGACCGCATTCCCAACGCCATCGTGATGCAGAACCGCCTGGCCTACACGATCATAGCGATGCTGACGGTCACCACGGGAACCATGTTCCTCGTGTGGATCGGCGAGCAGATCACGAAGAGGGGCATCGGCAACGGCGTCTCCCTCCTCATTTTCGCCGGCATCGTGTCGAGGCTTCCCAACGCCTTCTACGAGCTCGGCAAGCTCATCACCAGGGGCGAGGTCAACGCCGTCTACGCGGTGGTCGTCATCCTGATGTTCATCGCGGTGGTCGCCCTCGTCGTCATGGAGCAGCAGGGACAGCGCAAGATACCGGTCAACTACGCCAAACGCGTCGTGGGCCGGAAGATGTACGGCGCCCAGAACACCTACATTCCCTTCAAGCTCAATCCCTCGGGCGTCATCCCGGTCATCTTTGCCTCCAGCTTGCTGACCTTCCCGCTGCAGATCTCGCAGAGCCTCGGCGTCAATTCGAAGTGGCTCCGCGACCTCTCCTACGCCCTCTCTCCCGGCCACGGCTGGTACGAGTTCCTCTACGTGACCTTCATCATCTTCTTCGCTTATTTCTACACCCAGGTCACGCTGAATCCCCAGGAGATCTCGAAGAATATCAGGGAGAACGGCGGTTCGATCCCCGGCATCCGGAGCGAGAAGATGGAGGAACACCTCACGAAGATCCTCAACAGGATCATTTTCCCGGGCTCCATCTACCTCGCGTTCATCGCCCTTATTCCGACCCTCGTGACCCAGATGTTCCACTTTCCGAGCCAGCTCGCGTACCTCATGGGAGGTACCTCCCTGCTGATCCTCGTCGGCGTCGACCTCGACACCATGTCGCAGGTGAACGCCCTTCTCAAGATGCACCATCACGAAGGCCTGGTTAAGAAGGGTCACATCAGGTCGAGGAACCTGTAGAAAAAATCCTTGAAGCGGTATTAAATGGCGGGCTGCGTAAGGCCGCACTGGAGAATAAGATGAAGGTCAGGACAAGCGTCAAGAAGATCTGCGACAAGTGCAAGGTCATAAAGCGCGAGGGTGTGGTCCGCATCGTCTGCGAAAACCCCAAGCACAAGCAGAAGCAGGGCTGAGAGGAGAGGTAGCTCATGGCACGTATAGCGGGAGTTGACCTCCCCAACAAGCACGTCGAGATCGCCCTCACGTACATCTACGGTCTCGGCCGTGTGTCCGCGCGGAAGATCTGCGACTCGACGAAAATCGACCCGAACAAGAAGATCAACGACCTTTCCAACGACGAGCTCGCCGAGCTCCGCAAGGTCATCGAGAGCGACTACAAGGTCGAGGGACGCCTCCGGTCTGAGGTGGCCCTCAACATCAAGCGGCTCATGGACATCGGCTGCTACCGCGGCCTCAGGCACCGCAGGGGCCTCCCCGTCCGCGGCCAGCGCACCAAGACGAACGCACGCACCCGCAAGGGCAAGCGCAAGACCGTCGCGAACAAGAAAAAGGCCTAAGGGCGGGGGCGAGAAGTGGCAACGGCCAAGAAGAAGAAAGAGAAGAAGTCGGTTTACGAGGGCAACGTCTACATCCAGGCGACCTTCAACAACACGATCGTCACGATTACCGACCTGAACGGGAACGCCATCTCCTGGGCCAGCTCCGGCGGCCTCGGATTCCGCGGGGCGAAGAAGTCCACCCCCTTCGCCGCCCAGACAATCGCGGAAACGGCGATCCAGAAGGCGCTCAATGTCGGTCTTCGCGAGGTCAACGTGTTCGTGAAGGGACCCGGCGTGGGTCGCGAGTCGGCCATCCGCCAGCTCGGCGCCTCGGGGCTCAAGGTCCGCACGATCAGCGACGTGACCCCGATACCGCACAACGGCTGCCGGCCCCGCAAGGCCCGACGCATCTGACAAGGAAGGGGTGACATAGTATGGCCAGATATATCGGTCCAGTCTGCAGGCTCTGCCGCACCGAGCAGCGCAAGCTCTTTCTCAAGGGCAACCGCTGCAAGAGCGACAAGTGCCCGATCAATCGCAAGGCCCTTCCCCCGGGGAAGGCGCCGAAGTCCCGCCAGGGCAAGCAATCCGAATACGCGGTCCAGCTCCGCGAGAAGCAGCGTCTCAAGAGGTCCTACGGCCTCATGGAGACCCAGTTCAGGAACACCTTCGAGAAGGCGCTCCGCATGCCCGGAAAGACAGGCGAAAACCTCTTCGCCCTCCTCGAGCGCAGGCTCGATACCGTCGTCATGCGGCTTCGCTTCGCGGTTTCCCGGGCTCAGGCGCGCCAGCTCGTTCTCCACGGCCACGTGTCCGTGAACGGCAAGCGCGTCAACGTGCCCTCCTACACCGTGCGCGAAGGCGACAAGATCGAGATCCTCGCCTCCGGCAAGAAGATGACCCTCGTCAAGGACGCTCTCCAGGAAGTGGGACGCTCAGGCGTCATGCCCTGGCTCGAGGTCGATCCGGACAAGATGAGTGGTCGCTTCGCGTCCATCCCCCACCGCCAAGACATCACTGACATGGCGGACATCCGGGAGCAGCTCGTCGTCGAGCTCTACTCCAAGTAAGGAGACGAAATGGCGCGGAAGAACCTCCTCAAAGGCTTCAAGAGGCCGAAGGGGATCACCTACGAACAGAGCGAGTCCGGCGCGGACTACGGCAAGTTCCTGGCGTACCCCTTCGAGCCCGGCTACGGCACTACCGTCGGCAACTCGCTGCGCCGCATCCTCCTCTCTTCGATCCAGGGTTACGCCGTCACCGCGGTGCGGATCGTCCGCTACGACGCGGATGGCGCCCAGCACATCGTCTCGAGCGAATTCGAGACGATTCCCGGCCTCGTCGAGGACACGATCGAGATGCTCAACAACCTCAAGCAGGTTCGCATCCGTCTGCCCAACGACGAGGAACAGGCGACCTTTCTCTACGAGTTCGCCGGACCGATGGAGATCACGGGAGCGTCGCTCGCCGAGGGCAAGTCCCTCGAGGTGCTCACTCCCGGGGTCAAGATCGGCAATCTCAGTGCGGGCGCCCGCATCGACGTCGAGGTGCAGATCGATCTCGGACGGGGCTACGTCCCCTCCGAGGTCAACGAGAAGTACGTCGAAGTCGTGGGCACCATCCCGATGGACGCGATCTTCTCGCCCATCCGAAAAGTGAAGTATGCGGTCGAACCGACCCGCGTCGGCCAGCGCTCGGACTACGACAAGCTCGTGCTCGAGATCTGGACGGACGGGACGGTGAAACCCGAGGACGCGCTCGCCGAGGCCGCCAAGATCGCCAAGGATCACTTCGCGATCTTCGTCAACTTCGACGAGGGCGAGATCGGCGACGACGGCGAGAGCGACGAGATCGAGGAGAGGGTCCGCCAGATCCTCAATACCCCGGTCGAGGAACTCGAGCTCTCGGTGCGCTCCTCCAACTGCCTCAAGAACGCCAGCATCAAGACCATAGGCGATCTCACGAGGAAGACCGAGGATGACATCGCGAAGACCAGGAATTTCGGCAAGAAGTCCCTCCAGGAGATCAAGGACAAGCTCAAGGAGTGGAATCTCGGTCTCGGCATGACGGACTATTCCGCCCTGCGGAACCACCTAAGGCTGTCCATGAAGAAGGAAGAGACCGATGAAGCATAAGATCGGATTCAACAAGCTTAACCGGGTGCCGGCCCATCGCAAGGCCCTCATCCGCAACATGATGACGGTGCTTTTCAAGCACGAGCGCATCGTCACGACCCGGGCCAAGGCGAAGGAAGTCCAGCGCTTTTCCGAGAAGGAAATCACCCGCGCGAAGGTGGACTCGGTCCACAATCGACGAATGGTCGCCCGCAAGCTCTGGGACGAAGCCATTATCGCCAAGCTCTTCACCGACATCGGTCCCCGCTTCAAGGAGCGGAACGGCGGCTATACACGCATCCTCAGGCTCGGCGAACGAGCCCAGGACGCGGCCGACATGGTCGTCCTCGAGCTCGTCGACCGCAAGACGGACGACAAGAAGGCGGAGCGCGAGCAGCGCAAGGCCGACAAGCAGGCCAAGGCCGACAAGGCAGCGAAGGCCGACGCCGCCAAGGCCCAGTAATCCGGGACCGGAGGAGATACTATGTCGAAGGCACACCGCGGCAAGGGTCTGAAAGATACCGCCGCCCACGGCCGGGGCACCTGTCCCGTCTGCAAACGCGAAGGCGTCAAGATCGTCTACGAGCAGGAAGTCGAAGGCCAGAAGGTCAAGATCTGCAAGACCTGTAAGGCAACGATCGCGAATAAGAAATAAGGCGATCGTTGCCCGATGTCGCTGCCGAAATCGCCCTGCCAAGCCGCGGCTTGGCGAGATTTCGGCACGCGAAGCGGCGACCTAAATCGCGCTTCAGGAAGACCTCGCCCGCCGTAGCGGACGAGGTCTTCTGTATTAAGCGGATGTCGCCGCTTCGCGCCGCCAACAAAAAATAAGGCGATTGCTGAATTCTCGAAGGGGCGCCTGTGGGCGCCCCTTCGAGAATTCCCTCGCGAAAAAATTCTGGAATTGCGGCATGTGCCGCTCTTGGTTTTTATAGCTGCGGCCGTTAATTAGTACAAAGGTGACAGCCTCCGGCGGGTATCAATGCCTCCGGGCGGGATTTACCCCCGCTCGAGGGAGATCACCCCGACCGGGCAGCCATCGGCGGCCGATTGGACGCCTTCGCGAAGGGCTTCGGGCGCTTCGCCGCATCCGGTGTCACCCGAAATTCGGTACTTCGCCACGATTCGGCTGAGGCTGTCGTCGGGATCCTGTTCGAAGACTTCCGGACATTCGGTCCAGCAGAGCGCGCAGCCGATGCATCCCCCGCGATCGATTTCGACCTTCATCGCTCCTCCCTTCCGCCTTGGCGCGGAACTTCCTGAATGGACATTCATCCACCCCTTGAGTATCTTCCTATTGCTAAAGGAGGAACCGTGATGAATGTTACAAAAATCGGATCATTAGTCGCAGTGATCCTGTTTGCCGGCAGTCTTTTCGTGGGTGCGGAAACCTTGCCTGCCCTCGAGCTCGTGCCCCAGGTGGATCCCGCTCGCTATGTAGGCCGTTGGTACGAGATTGCGCGATTCCAGCAAACCTTTGAAAAGGATCTCGTCGGGGTGACGGCCGAGTATTCGATCAGGAAGGATGGAAGGATCGCCGTCAAGAACAGCGGCTTCAAGAAGTCCCTCGATGGACCCTACACCGATGCGAAGGCTGTGGCGTGGGTTCCCGATCCTGCAAAGCCCGCCGCCCTCAAGGTCCAGTTTTTCTGGCCATTCGCCGCTGATTACCTCATCTTCGGCCTCGATGAGCAGGACTATTCATGGGCCCTCGTCGGTGACAATTCGAGGAAGTACCTCTGGTTCCTTTCGCGAAGCCCGACTCTCGACCAGGGAACCTATGACAAGATGGCCGAGCTGGCGACAGCCCAAGGCTACGACTTATCGAAACTCTTTATCGTGCCGCAAAAAGAGCGCAATTAGGGCCTAATTACCCCTTCCTCGAATCCTTGGCCGTGCATCCTACGGAAAGCCAACAAAAAGACCGGAGCCACGCGGCTCCGGTCTTCGTTTCGAGGGCTGTTTTGCGCTTTTCGCAGCCCTAGTCTCCGTATTTCTGCAGATAGCTGTCCTTGAGGGCCTTGGCCTGCTCCGGCGTGAGACCGTGGATCCATTGGTTTTCCGGCCTCGCGAGGATGGCGGCGACCTTGTCCTCGTATTTCTTCTTCATCGCGGGGCTGACGTCCGCGGCAGCGTCGATGACCTCGGGCAGGAAGCCGGTGTAGAAGACCTGGGCGACCTCGTACATGCCGTGCCAGTTGACATAGTCGGGTCCCATCATCGAGGCGCCCATCCGCGCGCGCCTTCCCTCGTGGTGCCAGAGTTCGTACCAGGTCCACTGGAGTTTCTTCTCGTAGGGGGCGTTCGCCTTGAGCACCTTGTCGGCCAGGAGATCGTTCATGAGCTGGTTGCCGATCTTGGCGAACTTGTCGTCATAGAGGTTCACGAGGTCGTCGTACTGGTCGTAGAAGTTGTTGACCTGGGAGACGCCGTGGCAGTTGAGGCAGACACCCTTCATGGTATCGCGTCGCTCCTGCCAAGTTATGATCTTTGCGACGGTGCGCGTGACCTTGGCGGGGGCGAATTTGCCGTTTGAGAACCTGTTCTCCGTGGTCTCGAGCTTGGCGCCGATCGCGGGGAGGGCCTGGGTCGAGGGATAGTCGTCCTCGAAACCGTCGGTAAAGACGACGCGGTTGATCTTCGCGCTCACGATCGGCCTGTTCGTCCAGCTGATGCGGGCGCCGACGTCGTGGCTGCTCGGGACGACGGTGCCGTCGGCGGTGGTGTAGGAACCGACATGGCAGGTGGCGCAGGTCGGGGCGGCGGAATAGTCCTTGCCGAGGACCCAGTCGCCTTCCTTGTCGAGGTTCATCTTGTCGCGGTTGACGGCGAAGGCGATGCCGTGCTTCGACTCGGCGTAGATTTCAGCCTGGGGATGATCGGGACCGAGGTGGCACTTGCCGCAGCTCTCGGGGGAGCGGGCCATCGCGATCGAGAAGTTATGCTTCGAATGGCAGGCGTTGCAGCTGCCCTTCGAGCCGTCGGGGTTGAGGCGTCCGATGCCGGAGTTGGGCCAACTCGAAGCCAGGAGTTTCGGGAAACCCGTCTCGGAATCGTAGATCATCTGTCCCTTGGCGTCTTTCTGGAACTTGACGGTGGAACCGTGGCACTGCCAGCAGGCGTCCGAGGCGTCGGCGATGTTGCCGGGCATGCCCGCGGCCTTTTCGGCGAGGACGTTGTCGAGGCTCGCCATGATGTCGCCGGCCTTGGCATGGTGGCTGACCTCGAATTCGTCGTACTCCTTCTGATGGCACTTCGAGCAGTCCTTGGGAGTGACGATGTCGGTAACGGTGAATCCCATGTGGTTGCCCGCTCGCACGTCAGTCTTGCTGACCGCGTGGCAGGAAAGACAGCCGACGCCGGCGGCCGCGTGGCGCGAGCTCTGCCAGTCCATGACAAGGGCGGGGGAAGTGCCCGAATGGCAGGCTATACAGGCTTCACTTCCGTCGCTTTTCGCGGCGGCGGTGTCGGCAAAAACCGCGGGGACGAAGAGAACCAAAAAGGCTCCGATCACCGCCGCACAGAATTTGCGTTCAGGTAGAAACATCACGACTCCTCCTTCGACTTTGCTTTCGGTCATCCCGTCTGTGAGCAGAATTGCCGACAGAACTCTGAACCTCCCCCAACTATTGCGGACGCACAAAGTTGGCACGCGAACATTTGTTACACTTTTCATATTTTTTTACCAGGAATCTTGACTCTGGAAGGACCGGCTTTTCCATTAAAGTCGCTCCGAGGTATCCTCCCGGCATGGATAAGCCCGGGGGCCTGCTCTCATCATCGAATACAGCCTTTCTCCAGTCAAAGGGTGGAACGATCGCGGCATTCGCCACCTATGGGATGTGGGGACTCTTTCCGCTCTATTGGAAGAGGCTCGAGGCGATCGACCCATTTCAGGTGCTGTCCCATCGCATAGTATGGGCAGCCCTATTCACGGTCTTTCTTCTTGCGTTCCGAGGGGGCTTTTCGGGCCTCCTTTCACTTCTCGCAAATCGTAAACGCCTCGCGGTCGCTTTCGTGGCCGCCCTCCTCGTCACCACGAACTGGGGCGTCTATATCTGGGCCGTCGACAACGGCAATATTGCCCAATCGGCCCTCGGTTACTACATCAATCCCCTCGTTTCGGTCGCCCTCGGGGCCTTGTTCCTTCGCGAGAAGCTCGATGGCTTTACAATGGCGGCGATCGGCATCGCTGCGGCCGGTGTGATCGCGGCGACCATCATCCTGGGATCGCCGCCCTGGATTTCGCTGATACTCGCCTTCACTTTCGGATTCTATGGCCTCGTCAAGAAACAGGCCGGCCTCGATCCGATGACGGGCCTCGCCGCCGAAACCCTTACCGTGACGCCGATCGCACTGGCTTATCTCATATGGAGACACTCCGCCGGCGCGGGAGCCTTCGGCGGCCCCGATGTCGGGGCCAACATTCTGCTCGTCGTCGCGGGACCTGTGACGGCAATTCCCCTCATCACCTTCGCCTTCGCGGCCAACCGTATCACGCTCCAGCGACTGGGTTTCATCCAGTACGTGTCGCCTTCGATGCAGCTCATCCTCGGGCTCTTCGTTTATCGCGAGGAGCTGACGCCGGCTTTGATCGTGGCCTTCGTCGCCGTGATCGGGGCGGTGCTGATTTACGCCGGGTCGAGGGGACGGTTCGGCTCTCGCTGAAAGGCGATGGCGCCATTTTTCACTACCGCGCGCAGCTGGTTCATTCCCACGTTGTAGGCGAGGTGCCGATACGAGGGGGCGTCGAGAAAAGGCCGGACTCGGTCCTCTGATGTGGAACTTCCGACGGGCAAGCGATGCGGATAGGCAATAGTGTCTGCTGACTTCATGGATTCTCCGGAAAGTTACTTTTTCTTTGTTTTCCTCCCTCTGTGAACGCTATAATTAAAGCATCATTCCATAAAGGTGCACACCATGAAGTCTGGATGCGCCGGTTGGATTTTAGGCGCGGTTTTCGTGGTTGCGGGGAGCGCATTTACGCTTTCAGCTGCCCCACATCTCGGTGCAAGGCTTGAGCCGGAGGTGTGGCTTCCTACCGGGAACGTCGCCGCTTCGGGCACTGGATTGGAGCTCTATACCCCCGGTTTCGGCGCAAATATCTCCGTCGACCTCTCCTTTTTCGGTTTCCTGAGCCCTTCCATCGAAGGCGCCGTTGGCTTGATTCCCCTGAATAATGTTTCGAGCTCAATGAGTTTCGTCGAAGCGGGTCCCGGTCTTTTCTTCTATTCCTTCCCTTTGCCGCGACTTTCATTGAGACTTGGCGGCTCCGGCGGATTGGCCTGGGTCAGCGTGCCGAAAACCAACATCGCAGATGGTATTTCCGGTTTCGCCCCGTATTGGAAGGCCGGCGCCGAAATCGGCTATCGCTTCGGCCCTTCCTTCAGCCTCCTCGCCGATATCGGCTATTCCCAAATACTCGGAAGCCAGGCTCCCATTTTCAAGGCAATCTCGGCCGGAGTCACGGTCAGTCTTGGTTTGGATCGGCTTTTCGGGGAGGCGAGCGGCCTCTCCTTGGCCGTAGTCAATCAGAAGTCGCTCTTTCCAATACTTTGGTACAAGGGCGCCCTTGACCCGCTTGGGACCCTCCGAATCGTGAACGACGAGGCGGCGGAAATCCGCGACGTAAAGGTCAGTTTTGCCGCCGGCGATTACACGTCGCGCCCTGCCGATTGCGCGAATATCCCCTTGGTACAAAGGGGCGGCCATGTCGAAACGCCGATCTTCGCGAATCTCAACGAGAGGCCATTGGCTTTCTCGGAGACCACCAAAATTCAAGGCCAGATTCGGATCGACTACAAGGTCCTTGACGCCACGCGAAGCGTTACGGAAGTCGTGACCGTCGTCTTCAACAATCGAAACGCTGCCACGTGGCAAGATCCCGACATAGCGGCTGCTTTCGTGTCACCTCAGGACCCGGTGATGCTGGGTCTCTCGAAATACATCGCGGGTCTCGTACGCATCAGCGCGAGGCCAGAAATCGACAAGTCCCTTCAATATGGAATGGGGCTCTTCGAGGGCCTTCGCGTCTATGGAGTGAATTGGTCGCCCGATCCCTCGGTTCCCTATACCGCGGCCGTCCGAGATTCGAGTAGATTGGCCTATATCCAGTACCCCTGGCAGACCCTTACCTACAAGTCGGGCGACTCGGACGCCCTGGCCCTGCTCTTCGCGGAGGCCCTCGAGTCGGTGGCAATCCCGGCCGCCATCGCCGCCCTTCCCGAGGATTGCATCGTCGCCTTTCCCCTCGACATGAACGAGGCGCAGGCGCGCACGACCTTCGGCACGATCTCCAACTTCATCTTCGATTCCGGGAAGGCTTGGGTCCCGCTGCGTCCCTCCCTGATCCGCGAAGGCTTTCTCCCGGCCTGGCAAGGAGGGGCGAATCTTTGGAACGAGAGCGTACGTCGAGGCGACTCGCCGAGATTAGTGCAATTGGAAGATGCCTGGAAGAAATACCAACCGGTTGCCATTCCCAATGTAGCTTTCTCGCCGGTAAAACCGGCCGAGGGGACGATTTCCCAGGCTTTCGAAAGCACGCTTTCCAGGTTCGTTGCCGTCGAAGTTGCGCCGAAGGTGAAGCGTTTGACTTCGGCCTTCGAGGGCACGGGAACGGGCAGGCAGCACAACTCCCTCGGCATCATATACGCCCAATACGGAATGTACACGGAAGCGCGTGCGGAGTTTTCAAAGGCGGTTGCCCTGGGGACCGTACCTGCCTTGGTCAATCTCGCGAACGTCGCATTCCTCATGAAAGACTACGAAACGGCCGCATCCTGGTTCCAGAAGGCACTCGATGTCCAGCCAGGCAACAAGGCGGCTCTCATCGGCCTCGCCCGGACCCGTTATGAACTTGACGCCTATGCCGAGGCCGATTCCCTGTACGCCAAGGTCAAGATCTTGGATCAAGCACTTGCAGAGCGCTACGCCTATCTTTCATCCAAGGTGGATGCGAGGGCGGCCCTGCGTGCTTCCTCCGCCGCTGCCGACAGGGGCGGAGGCATGGTGTGGGACGATGGAGAATGAACGATCGGAGCAGCCGTCTTTCGCCGATCATAACGGCGATCGTGGCAGTCCTCGCCTTGTCGACGACTGTCGGCAGTGCGCAAGACGGCCCCGCATTCCATATTAGGACCTTGGCGGAATTGTATTTCCCCCTCGACACCTACAAGGATTCCTTGACAGGCGCTTCGAAAAAGCTCTATGGCGATCTAGGCTACGGTTCGGGCGCTTCGATCGAGATTACGGCCACCGAGTGGCTGCGACCCTTCGTTCGGGGCATGTACGTCACGATTCCCTACGCCGGAGGCTCGGGTTCGCTTGCTGCGGGCGAGGGCGATGTCGGAATCGGTCTCCTCGTGCGACCTGTCGATCGCCTTTCACTCCGACTCGATGCGATGGGAGGATTGGCGGAACTTTACTTCGCTGGAGGCGGTGGAACCTCCTTCGCGGCCGGCGCGAGGCTGGGCTCGGGATTTCGGATATCCCCCTTGCTGACTCTCTCCGCGAGTGGTGGTTATTCGACCTATCTCGGAACGACTGCGCCGATCCTCAGCATTTTTGAAGCCGGGATCTGGTTCAGCCTCAATCTCTCCGCCATAAGCGGAGCGAAAACGAAGGTCTCCGTCGAGAACCCTCGCCTCGACGCGGTCTTCCCGTCGCTGTACGCCTATTACAATGATGAGCCATTCGGCAAGGTCGACATAGTCAACCGCGAGGACGCGGCGATACGGAACGTCACCATATCTTTCAACGCGCCGGGATTTATGGACCAGCCCAAGGTCTGTGCGACCTTGGAAGCGATCCCCAAAGGGGGGACGATCGAGGTTCCGATAAAGGCGCTCTTCAACGATAGCGTCCTCGATATCACCCAAGGAATCGACGCCAAGGGCGAGGTGATTGTCAAATTCAATTTCCTCGGCTCGGAGAGATCTTTCCGGACGCCGATCGATTTTCGCATGCATCATCGGAACGCCATCACCTGGTCGGACGACAGACGTGCCGCTTCCTTCGTCTCTCCTAAGAATCCCGCAGCTCTCTGGTTTGCCAGATTCGCCTCTGGCATCGTGCGCGACAGACTGCGAGGAGACATCAACAAGCCTCTGCAATACGCGATCGGAATGTTCGAGGCCGAACGCCTGTATGGTCTCAATTATGTGGTAGTACCGGCCAACGACTATTCGGTCAAACACGGGATCAAGGACTACATCGATTCCGTGCAATTTCCCCATCAGACCCTGGAGAACCGCGGCGGAGACTGTTCGGATTTGGCCATCCTTTTCGCCTCGCTAATGCAATCGGTGGGCATCGACGCGGCATTCATAACGATCCCTGGCCATATCTTCGCCGCCTTCGATACCGGACTCGATGAGGCGACGGCCCGTTCGACTTTCTACGACCAGAATCTACTCATCTATCGCGAAGGGCGGGTCTGGATACCAGTCGAGATCACCATGGTCGCCGACGGTTTCATAAAGGCTTGGAGGGTCGCCGCGAAGGAATGGATCGACAACAGCGTCGCCGGGACTGTCGCCTTCTATACCTTGCCCGATTGCTGGAAAATATATCCGCCCGCATCCTTCCCCGGGGTCAATCCGCGATTCAACCTGCCTGGCGAGGCGGATTCCGCTGTCGCCTTTGACGCTTCCCTCGACCGATTCGTGGTTAGGGAGATCGAAGGGAGGGTCGAACGACTTCGCGTCGCCGACAAGGGGATGAGGCCCGAACAATCGGCGAATGAACTAGGTATTCTTTATGCCGAGTTCGGCCTGCTCAAGCAGGCCTGGCAAAGTTTCTCGGACAGCGCCAAGGCCCAGTGCCTCCAGGCTTGGACGAACCTCGGCAATGTCGCCTTCCTTCGCAAGGACTATAAACTTGCCCTCACCTATTATCAGTACGCTTGGAAGAACGACCCGAAGTCATCCCAGGCTCTCCTCGGCAAGGTTCGCTGCGAATATGAACTCGAGGATTTCGAAGGTTCAGACGCGGATTACGCGAGATTGAAAATCCTCGACCCATCGCTCGCGGGGAAATTCGGCTACCTCGCTTCGATATTCGGCGGGCAGGGAAGGGCATTTTCGCTTGCCGATCGGGCCTCATCGGTGACATGGGCGAAAATACCCGCGCCTGCTTTGGCGAGTGCCGCGCTCCCCGCGGCTGGACCAGCGGAATCGGCAACTGTCGCCAAACAAGGAGACTCGACAAAGACCGCAGCCACGAACGGAATTGTATCAGGCTCTCCCACTGCCATCTCAGCTGCCGCTCCGAGTGATGGCCTTCAGGAAGCGACAAAGCCCGAGCCTGTTGGGTCTCCGGCGCTTGCGGCGACGCCTATGGCCACGCTTCTGCCAAAAGCCACTGCTGAACCGGCCCCGTTGCCGGCGCCTCAAGCGGCGTTAGCCCCTCCGCCTGCGGCGACGCCGATGCCTGTGGCAACGCCTCTTCCTGAAGCAACAGCTGAACCAGCCCCGTTGCCAGCGCCTCAAATGGCGTTGGCGCCTCTGCCTGCGGCATCGCCTTCACCTGTCGCGGCAGCAGAGCCCGTTCCGGCACCAACTTCGGAGACATCGTCCGCCGCACTTGCCGAGCCTGCTCCAACTTCATTGCCACAGGTGCCCCTCGTACCTACCAGAATTGCAAACCCTGAAGTCGTATCCGGAATCGATGAGACGCCCGCGTCAAACGCGGCGCTTTCGCCGGAAGCGCAGCCTACCCCCGCGCTCGATATCAGCCCGGCGCCTGCGGTGGAAGAGAGCCCGGCGCCCGCGGTGGAAGAGAGCCCGGCGCCCGCAGTGGAAGAGAGCCCGGCGCCTGCGGCGGAAGAGAGCCCGGCGCCCGCGGTGGAAGAGAGCCTGGCGCCCGCGGTGGAGGCAAGCCCGGCGCCCGCGGTGGAAGAGAGCCCCATGCCCGCGGTGGAAGAGAGCCCGGCGCCCGCGGCGGAAGAGAGCCCCATGCCCGCGGTGGAAGAGAGCCCGGCGCCCGCGGTGGAAGAGAGCCCCATGCCCGCGATGGAAGAGAGCCCGGCGCCTGCGGTGGAGGCGAGCCCTATGCCAACTCCCGCACCTCAAACGACCAATCCGAATAGTGCGCCTTTTGTTGAGACCCCCTCTCCGGGCGTCGCCCCGATCGAAACCGCTCCCTCGATCTCCGCGGAGTTGCCCGCGGATTTGGATCTACTTCAAAAAGCTGATGAGCAAAGAAGAGTCGCCAAGGCCCTCGAGTCGGAGAATTTGGCTGTCGAAGGAAAGACGAGCGCTTCGAAGGCGACTCCTTCTCCAACAACCGAAAAGGTCGAAACGGAGCTGAGTTCATCGCAATTACCAGCTTTGCCCGCAGAGCCCATCGTCGCGGAAAAGCCTGGAGAGAGAATTCTGTCTTCAGCACAGACGGAGCAGGTGCAAGTTCCCATACCGGAGATTGCGTTGGCTCCTGAAGCTGGATCGGCGCCGGAACCGGAGGTTGCGAAAGCCCCGACGTCGACGCCGGAGATTGCGCCGGTAGTGGAGCCGGTAGTGGAGCCGGCGATGGAGCCGGCAGTGGAGCCGGCAGTGGAGCCGGCAGATGTGCCCGCGCCAGAGCCACTGCCCGAGGCTTCGCTGAGGCAGGCGCCTGCGAATGTGGCGGCTCAAGTTCCGGCCCCGGCAATCCTTCCGGCACTAGCCTTCGCTGAGACATCAGAGCCTGATCCTATGCCGACAAGGGAGGCTGCACCTCAGCCATCTCTTGAAACCGCACCGATGGCTGACCTTGAACCCGAAGATGAACCCCAGATCGCGCGAGGGCAAGCGTCCGAGGCTTCGCAGGTATCGGCGCCGGAGATAGTGCAGGCGCTAGCTTCAGATTCTCCACCCGCATCGGCGACGGCTGAGGCGCAAGCTGCGGCAAGTCAGGAAAGCTCCACGACTGTCCAGACTCAATCCGAAGTGTCTCCGATGCCCGAGGCACCGGTCGCTTCGGAGATCGCTTCGGATCTTCGAAGCGCCCTCATAATCGTGGGCCAGTGGACGATAGAAGGCGGACACGCGCGGCAGACCGACGGGGAAGCCTTTTTCGCGAAGCTCGCGATACCCGCGGTTCAAGCTCTCCAGCCTATCACCTATTCCTTCACTGCGAAGTCAGAGGCCAGGGGACGCGGCTGGGTCGGCCTAGGCGCCACGCTTTTCGCCCCGCGATCGGGTCTCATCAAGGGCTACGGTTCAGGCAATTCCCTGTTGATTTGGCTAACGCGGGATCCTGTCCATTTTGCGGAAAACATGACACGGCTCCAAGTCTACCGCTCGGTCAACAGTTGGAAGATGGTCCTAATTGGTGAAACACCGGTGTCTGAATCCATATTCGATGCCAATCGCTTCGATATCGCCGTTGAACCATCAGGGGGAACGATATCCGTTTCGCTCAATGGCTCGGAGCGTCTCGCGATGAAGGGCATCACCGGGCTCGAGGCGGGAGCCTTCGTCATTCTCCGGTCGCTCGACGGGGCTGATTTTGGCGATTTTCGGGCGGAGAGCAATAGATGATACGACGGGAAGGGAATCAGACGAGGCGGGAAAAATGGGGGGAGACATGTCGGAGAGGGAAGTGACTCAAGGGCCGATGAGCCTGGTTCGGTTGCTCGCAGTCGGCGCCCTGATCGGCGCCTTAACCCTTTCCTGTCATAACATGCTAACTGGTACCGACGTAACGACCAAGGTTGGCGCCGATGTCGCCGCCGCGAACGCGGAAGTGATCACGATCACTGTCCGGACCGATTCCCTCAATCCAGGGGGAACACCCTCGCTTACCGGACAGGTCTCGGAAAAAGTCGGTGTTTCATTTTCTCTCAGCTCGACCGTGCTCTCCGCCTACGCGTTCAAGAACTGGACCTGCACCGGCTCGGGCTCGGTGACTTTTTCCGATCCCTCCTCCTCGACCACGACGGCGACGATCACCAAGGGATCGTCTGATATCGTCATCCAAGCGAACTACTATGTCAGGCCGATCTTGAAGATCAAGCCGATAGACGGCATCGACAACATGAACCGAAATGTTCCCATCGTGCTCTCGTTCACGAATCCCATGGATCCGGACACTGTAAGGCTCTCCGATATCAAGGTCGAGGAGCAAAGCCCCCTGAATAACTCGCCTTGGGTTGACAAGACTACGGACTATTTCACCGGGATCGACGTCAGCACCGACAAGCAGCAATTCACCCTTCATTACGCCGTCGGTGCCGTGCTCGGGCCTTATTTCAATTATCGCATCACAGTCCAGCCGGCGATGAAGGACCTCAACGGCGTCTCGATGGTGGACAAGGTCGTAAGCGATTTTGCGACGGGAAGCAGCACGGACGATCAACCGCCGGTAATACAGAGCGTGTATGTATCGCGTAATGTGGTGGTTGCCGAAACGAGCGTCACCACCAACGCTGCGTCAGTGTACCTGAAAGTCGACGCCATCGACAACACGGGATTGGTGCCGACCTTGACAATCAGCGAGTACATGGGCGATTCCGCCGTCGGAATTCCAATAAGGAGCGACATTGTCCCGAATACGGCCGATGCCTTCCGGTGGACTTTGAAGACGGATCAGGGAGATGGTCTTCGCACGATCACGGTCCAGGGCACCGATCCTTCGAAGAACACGACGACTCTCGACAAGGCCGGAATTGTCAAGGTGGTCTATGATACGACCAAGCCGAGCGAGCTTGCAATGGAAATTCCTGCGAGCGTGAAGGCTCCTAGCCAATCCGTATCCGTTTCAGCGATCGATGATCTTGCCGGCATCGCCACCTATGCGCTCAGCGGTGACATCATCGCCGATGCAAGCGGTTCGGCTTCTCCACTTCTCTTCACCCTCAAGCCGGGGGATGGGACAAAGAATTTGACCCTGACGGTGACAGACAACGCCGGCAATATCTCCACCACGCAACGGTCGGTGTTCCTGGATACGACCCCTTCGACGGTGTCTGTTGGCGCGCCTTCGAGCAGCGGGAACATCGGCTACGCCCGGAACGGGAATAGCCTACTACTGCCATTTACGTTGTTCGAATCTGGATCCGGCATACAAGGGATGCCGGCGGTCACCATCGGGGGAAGGACGGCGATCGTTTCGGGAAGCTATCCTGATTATTCAGCGACTATCGCGATTTCCGCCAATGAAAGCTCGCTGGCTGAGGGCGTTCTCGCGTATACCATCGACTCGGTTGACAATGCCGGAAACGTGATGACGCAAAAGGTAGCTTCGACAGGGATAACATACGACAGGACGTTGCCGACTGTGACGGGCCAAGCGCTATCCTCAAGCAATGCCAGCCATACGTACGCGAAGAGCGGGGATATCGTGACGCTGAGCTTTACGCCGAATGACGCTAACTTGGCCCCAACGGCGAGCGTTGAGATGAAGGACTCCAGCGGAACGACGGTCTTCATGACGAATACCTCTGTGGCCGTGATGACCGGGACGGCCAATTCCATGGTTAATTTCACGACACCGACGGGGAATGACGGAATCGTTAAGTACTCGATCACGGTGACCGATCTCGCGGGGAACAGCGCAACAGTGTCGAGCGGGGCGACGAGCGAGGTGACGGTCGACAACACATTGCCGACGGTGACGAGCCTGGGCATGACGTCGAGCAATGTGAACCATGCTTACGCGAAGAGCGGGGACATCGTGACGCTCGGCTTCACGCCGAACGATGCGCACCTGGCTTCGACGGCGAGCGTCGCAATGATGGACGTCGCTGGAACAACAGCCTTCGTCACAAACGCCTCTGTGGCGGTGACGAGCGGGACGGCCAATTCCATGGTCAATTTCACGACGCCGACGGGGAATGACGGAACCGTTAAGTACTCGATCACGGTGACCGACCTCGCGGGGAACAGCGCAACAGTGACGAGCGGGGCGGCGAGCGAGGTGACGGTGGACAACATCGCACCGACAGTGACGAGCCTGGGCATTATGTCGAGTAACGCAAATCACGCTTATGCGAAGAGCGGAGATATTGTGACGCTCGGCTTCACGCCGAACGACGCGCATTTGGCCTCGACCGCGAGTGTCGCGATCATGGACTCAGCCGGAACTACGAGCTTTGCAGCGAATGGCTCGGTGGCAGTGACGAGTGGAATGGCCAATTCGACGGTGAGTTTCGCGACACCGGCAGGGAATGACGGGATCGTGAAGTACTCGATTATCGTATTCGATCTCGCGGGGAACAGCACGACGGCAATGAGCGGGGCGACGAGCGAGGTGACTGTGGACAACACCTTGCCTACGATAACAGGCCTGGGCCTGACGTCGAGCAACGCGAACCAGGCTTACGCGAAGAGCGGGGACATTGTGACGCTCGGTTTCACGCCGAACGACGCGCATTTAGCCTCGACGGCGAGTGTAGCAATGATGGACGCTGCCGGGACAAAAGCATTCGTCACAAATTCTTCGGTGGCGGTGACGAGCGGGATGGCCAATTCGACAGTGAGTTTCGCGACGCCGGCAGGGAATGACGGTTTCGTGAAGTACTCGATCACGGTGATCGATCTCGCGGGTAATAGCGCGACGGTGACGAGCGGGGCGGCGACCGACGTAAGGATCGACAATACCCTACCCATGGTTCTGATTGGATCCCCAAGCCGAAGCTATGCAAAGAACGGAACCGAGGCGACATATCAGATTACTTTGGCGGATGAAACGGCGCTTTCGTCGAAACACCTAACGAACTCGGACATCGTCTTGACGGGAAGCGCGGGGACAGCGACAAGCGGAGCGCCGATGGTGGCGGTGAGCGGTAGTGGGTCGAGCTACACGGTGACGGTGACTGCGGGGAGCGCCGAAGGCACGGTGGGGGTCACGGTGAAGGCCGGTGGCGCGACCGATGCGGCAAACAACGGCTCGCTCGAGGAAAGCTCGACGATGAGCTTCACGGTGGACAACACCAAGCCGACGGTGACGATCGGATCGCCAAGCGCCAGCTACGCGAAGAACGGGACTGGGGTGACTTATGTGGTCACCTTCTCCGATGAACTACAGCTTTCATCCAAGCCGCTGACAACCTCGGACCTCATGCTGACAGGAACGGCGGGGACGGCGACAAGCGGAGCGCCGACGCTGGAAGTGAGCGGGAGTG
>Ga0307377_10000157_pt1 | contig 94448 bp, 87 predicted proteins | sample TR3MG_FD_202535 | JGI IMG/M metagenome (GOLD analysis project Ga0307377, IMG submission 202535) | Soil microbial communities from Risofladan, Vaasa, Finland - TR-3 | ecosystem: Environmental > Terrestrial > Soil > Coastal area > Acid sulfate soil | place: Finland: Risofladan, Vaasa | collected...
TCTGTAGTCCTTGGGTGTGCATAGTCACGATCATGTCTCCATGATCCCAACTTCCGCCCCGCCAGGCTCATCTTACGGTGGAAACACGACCCTTCGTTCAGGCTCACTTGTCATTGGACAAGGCTTCATCTGGTAAATCTCCAGATTGTCATGTACGCTGCGCAACACTTCCTGCGCTTCCTCCAGAAACACCTCGAGTAATTCCTGATCTTCACCTGCCGCACGTTGCGTTATCGTCGGAACGCCGGACACTTCAGTCACGGCCGCCGCCGGAGCGGAGAATTGTCGCAATCCGGACAGCTCACCCAACGCCGTCTGCAATAATGCAGCATCTGCCGCCTGGCGGCGCGCCAAATGCTGCAGATAATTTTTCAGCGCGCTCACCGCTCTGGTCAATGCGTGGCTCTCCTGTGTGTCGGGGACAGCGTCGCTCTGCGCAAAGCGGCGCACATTATTCTGAACCGGTGCCAGCACCTGCTCTGCCTGCTCCAGTGAGGCAATACGCAAGCCGCCCTGTATCTGCGCCAGCAGAAGCAGCAGCCCGGACAACTCGCCGCGCTTGCCCGCATCGCTGAAAAAAGCGCTCAATCCTTGCTCGACATAATGCAGATTCGCCAGCATTTCATTGAATAGATGGGTCAGTACATCGTCCTGACCCATTTGGCAATACAGATGAACCAGATCGTTGAGCCGCTGTTTTTCCTCGGGTTGCCGCTGCATTGCCGCCTGCATGCGCCCGGACAGGATGCGTGCCTGTTCCTGGAAATTACTGCCCAGGTTGTCATAGTGCCGGATGCCGCTACCCAGCAACAGCAGCGCCATGGCCATGTCCATGGCAATGAGCCGGGCATGTTCCGGTCTGTTTGCCTGCTTCGAGAATGTTTCGATCTGCCAGGTCAGGTACTGCAGGGTATTGCGGTCGAGATCCTTGCTCTGCGCCGCAAGTTGCGCGGTGTACCCGCTGAATTTATTGCAGGCCGCCATGTTGCCCCGCACTGCATGCTCCCAGCATTCTTCGGTAACGTGCAACAGGTCGCGCATGGTGCCCAGAATCTGGGACACTGCTCCGGGCGGCACTGCGGCAAGTTTGGGCAGGTAGATATCCAGCGCGTAGGTGTGTTTAATCTCGGCCACCAGATCACTCACGCTGTGGCTACGCCCGATCATGTAAAGCATTTCATTCAGGGCCGGCTGTGCCTCTCCTGCATTACCCTCGGCAACCGCACGTATCTGCTGGTCAATGCGCCCCAGCAACTTGCGCGCATTCAATTCGGCAGGCAATCCGTCCAGACGCAGGCAATCGAGTAATCCGCCGGCAACCCACCAGAATGCGCGGCTGCCGTCCTGAGTCATGCAGTGCATCACGCCGTCCAGTATCTGCCGCATCGACTGCAAAGCGGCAGGCGCGTCATCCTGTCGCAGCCAATGTAGCAAGCCCTGCTGATACTGGCTGCGCAAGGCTTTCAGCCGGGGCGAGGAATCGCCTTCAAATTGCGAGTACAACACCTGTTGCGGCAACGTCACGGCAAGGACGGGGTAGAACAGATCCAGCTCAAACGACATCTCCAGCCCGCGCAACTGCTGCAACTCCTGATATTGGTTGAACAGCTGCAATGCGGCGTTATCCGCGCCATCGGCCAGCGCATCCAGATAGGACGTAAGGCCGAGCATGGCGTGGTGCAACACATCGCGATGCAATGCGGAAGCTATGTCAGGATGGGATACTAGCTCGCCTAAAACGGTTTGCAATTCGGAGCAGAACACCACGACACCATCAAGATGAAGCGTTTTCAGCCTTTCCAGCAAGCGCTGTAATTCACTGCGCGCTGTCTGCAATGCCGCAGGGTCGGCAAACGCGTCGAGATATTGATCCAGCCGCGCACCAATGACGCCCAGCGCGTTGTCCAGCTCAGGCTTCACGCCAACCAAGACATTGCGGTCAAATTGTATGCTATCAGTCATATACGGTCTGGTTCAAAACTACAATTTAAAACCCGCCACCGAACCTTTAAGGTCTGCGGCCAGCTTGGTAAGTTGTGCGACGGAATTGGCTGTCAGCCGTGTGCCGTCCGTGGCCTGTTGGGTTATTTGCAGGATATTCAGCATCGCGTTCGCCACTTCACCGGCCATGTCGGTTTGTACCTGGGTGGATACCGAAATGCTGTTGATCAGTGCTGCCAGATTCATGGAAACCTGTTCGATTTCAAGCAGCGACTGGCCGGCCACATCGGATAACTTGGTACCTTCCACCACACCCAGCGTACTTTTTTCCATCGCCGCCACCGCATCCTGAGTGTCGCTTTGGATAGTTTTCACCAGCGCACCGATCTGTCTGGTGGCCTCGGCGGAACGTTCGGCAAGGCGTTGCACTTCTTCCGCCACCATCGAGAAACCACGCCCCGCTTCGCCGGCAGAAGTTGCCTGAATCGCTGCATTCAACGCCAGCACGTTGGTCTGTTCGGTAATGTCGGAAATCAGATCGACAATTTCGCCGATTTCCTGCGAGCTTTCACCGAGACGTTTGATGCGCTTGGAAGTATCCTGTATCTGCTCGCGGATGCCGTCCATGCCGGCAATGGTATTGCGTACTGCCTGACCGCCCAGTCTGGTGGCGGCCAGGGTGTGTTGCCCGACCTCGGTCGCCTTGGCGGCGCTGCTATCCACCTCCTGCATTGACTTGGTCATCAATTGCACCAGTTCGCCGGTTTCCCTGATTTCCTGCGCCTGTTTCTGCGTTGCCTCCAGCAACCCCTTGGAGATCTGTTCGGCCTGGCGCGTGGCGCGCCCCATCTGGTCGGCAGCAACCGTGATCCGCACCACCAGCTTGCGCAGTTCTTCAGTGGTGTAATTCACCGAATCGGCAATCGCGCCGGTAATGTCTTCCGTCACTTTGGCGCGCACCGTCAAATCGCCCTCCGCCAATTCGCTCATTTCGTTCATCAGTCGCAGAATCGCCTCCTGATTGCGCTGGTTGGAACTTTCCGCTTCTGTGGCGCGCTGGCGCGAATCATTCAGGTACACCTTGGCCAGCACGAGCAGTTGCAATAGCACCAGCATTCCGGCCAGCACCGCGACCGGGCCGGAAACGCGCGCCACCCAGCCAGACTGGTATGCGTCGATCAAGCGCTGGCTTTTTGCCATCACCAGGTCGATATTGCCGGAAATCGAGCGCGCGGCATTTTTTGCCTTTACCAATGCGCGTGCCTGCGTATTCAGTATCTTGATGTTGTTGCGATACGGTTCAAACAGCGCGGTCAGGCGCTGTACTAGCGGGTCCGCCGCTGGCAACGCCAACAGACTTTCTTCGGCACCGGCAGCCTCGACACTCAACGCGGCCAACTGCTCCAGAAAAACGTCACCAACCAATGCTCGCGCGGCATCTTGGGCAATCCGCTCGGCAGACACGGTGAAGCGAACGGCGTGTTCCTTTTGCGCGCCACTGGAAGACTCGATCAACCTGCTGGTCAGATTGCGAAATTCAATACTCGTGGTTTCGATCGCGGTTACGGTGGCACCCAAAGTCACCAGACCGGGACGCCCTTCCTCCAGCGTCTGGACATCCGCCAAGGTCTTATTCGCGCTCACCAGCAATTCATCCAACACCTCACGCGCAGCGCTGCCGGTAGCCGGCAGACTGCTATCTCCCTCATCCAGCAGACGCAGGATGCCGGCAAAATTTTCCTTGCTCTGCAGCAACCCCTGGAATGCCGAAGCATCTCCCAGCGCGCTTAATTGCGCATCTCTGGCCAAGCGCTGGGAAAGCATCAGCAGCTTGCCGGACTGGGTCAGATAGCGCGCGGTATAGGCTGCCTCGCGATTATTGAGATTAGCCGCAGCGGCAGCGATGATAAAAAATACCACCAGTGAACTGCTCAGCAACCTTATTTGCCGGGCAACTGAAAAACGCCCCAACAGCGGTAAAACAAAGCGCGTCACCGGACCCGGGCTGGCCATTTTTTTGCCGGGCAGCTTGAATTCTGGTAACGCGAGTTTAAATGCCATGTATTTCCTTCCCAGCCGGGAATTGCTAAACGCCTATTTGCAGAAAAGTCGGCTGACTCAACAAGTCAGCCACATCCAGTTTGCGCCACACATTCTCCCGCTCATCGCGATACTGGATTTGCCCTTGAGCCTCGTCCTGTCTCCATGCCCGCGCATCGCGCAACCCCAGCACACAATCCACCAGCAACGCCGCATTGAACGCGTGGTGTTCGGCAACCAGCAGAATGCGATTGGCAGCCGCTCCCGATGCCTTGCCTTGTTGCTGATAAGCCGCCATATCGGTCACGCTATATAACATGCCACGCACGTTGACCACACCGAGAAACCACGGTCTGGTAAGCGGAACCGGGGCCAGCTGGGGCAAGGGCAACGCACCGCTAATATCGAGCATATCCACCAGCCAATTCTGCCCCGCTATCTGTACGCCCAGCATGGATGCCTGATGCTCGACATGATCTTGGGCATGCGGATGGCCAGCACCATCCTGCCGAGATTCGCGTAAACCGGACTGTTCAGGCATGTTCGTTACCTTCTTCTTTAACTCAGTGCCGCAATTTTGCCGAGCAACTCTGTTGCTTCGATGGGTTTGATCACAAAGTCCTTGGCGCCCTGGCGCAGCCCCCAGATCTTGTCGGTTTCCTGCCCCTTGGTGGTGCAGATGAGTACCGGAATATGCTGCGTTTCTGCATCTCTGGTAATCGCGCGGGTGGCCTGAAAGCCATTCAGACCGGGCATCACCACATCCATGATGACCAGGTCCGGCTGGTCGAGTCTGGCTAGCGCCACACCTTTTTCGCCGTCTTCGGCAAAAGAAACTTCAAAACCGTGCCGGCTCAATATCTCCCCCATGACGTAACGCTCGGTTGCCGAGTCATCGACCACCAATACTCTTTTAATGGCCATCGCGCGATTCCTTCGATGGGTGTGCATGGGTAATAATTGCTTCCACCAGACTCTTTTTGGTAAAAGGTTTCATCAGATACTGATCCGAGCCGGCCAGTTTGGCGCGAGCGCGGTCAAACAACGTATCCTTGCTGGTCAGCATGACCACGGGAATAGTTTCGAATTGGGGATGGTTCTTGATCAGGGCACAAGTTTGATAGCCATCCAGGCGCGGCATCATGATATCGACGAAGATGACATCCGGTGCATGCTCGACCACCTTGGACAAACCGTCAAAACCGTCTTCAGCCAATATCACCTGGCATCCCGCCTGCGACAGAAAGATTTCGCCGCTGCGCCGGATGGTGTGGCTGTCATCGATCAGCACCACTTTCTTGCCCAGCAAGGGCATATCATCGATCAACTTGCTGCTCCTCTGTTTGGTATTATCCGATCCCGCTTTCCGGATTTGGGTGATGCTAACTTATCCCGTGATCCGCGTCATGACGCTTTTTTAACGCCGCCAGAAATGTGGTGTGAACAGGATCAGCACGGTAAAAATTTCCAGGCGCCCGGTCAACATACCGAAGGTGCACACCCAAGTCTGAAAATTGCTTAATCCCGCATAATTACCAGCCGGCCCGACCGCGCCCAACCCCGGGCCGAAATTATTCACACAGGCCAGCACCGCCGAGAAAGCGGAAATAAAATCCAGGCCGCTGATCAGCAGCACGAAGGTCAGCGTGGCGATGGTCATGAAGTAAAGGGAAATAAAACCCAGCACCGAGAAAACGATATTGTTGGGCACAACATGGCCACCGATTTTCATCGGATTCACCGCAGTCGGGTGCAGCAGCTTGAGGAACTCACGTCCGGCCTGCTTGAATAATACCAGCGTGCGGATCATCTTGATCCCGCCGCCGGTCGAACCGGAGCTGGCCGCCACACAGCCGATAAACAACATCCACAACGGCGCAAAAATCGGCCACTGCCCGTAATCGACACTGGTAAATCCGGAGCTCGCCCCGATTGAAACCACATTAAAGCTGGCGTGGCGCAATGCCGTACCAAATTCCGTATAAACATCGTTCCACCACAAGAACAGCGCAATACCAAAACAGCTGGACAATATCAGTCCAATTGCCGCCCGCGCTTCCATATCATGCGAATAGACCGCCAGGCTTTTTCCGCGCCAGGCCAGAAAATGGGTGACGAAACTGATCGCCGCAAACAGCATGAACACGATCATCACAAATTCGATCAGCGGGGAATTAAAATAACCGATGCTGGCATCGTGCGTGGAAAATCCGCCCAGCCCCATAGTGGAAAAAGCATGGCATACCGCATCCAGCCAGTCCATACCCGCCCACTTCAACGCGACAACACAAGCTAGCGTAATGGCCACGTATACCACCCACAGGTTGCGCGCGGTCTCGGCGATGCGCGGCGTCAGTCCGGCATTCTTCATCGGCCCCGGCATTTCTGCCTTGAACAACTGGCGCCCGCCAATACCCAGTAGCGGCAGGATCGCCACCGCTAGCACGATAATGCCCAAACCACCCAGCCAATTGAGCTCGTGCCGCCAGATATTGATGGCCGGCGGTAGCCCGTCCAGCCCGGTCAACACTGTTGCACCGGTGGTGGTAATGCCGGACATGGTCTCGAAATAGGCATCGGTAAAAGATAAACCAGGAATTGCCAGCAGCAGTGGAATCGTGGCAAACAGCGGCATTGCCGTCCACATCGTAACCACCAGCAGGTAGCCGTGCCGGATCGACAATTCACCCTTGTAATGGCGCGTCAACATCCACATCAATATCCCGGCGGCGAGCGTCCATACCATCGCCAGCAGAAAATTCATCAGCACAGTGTAATCCGCATAAATCAGTGCGGTGGCCACCGGCATAAGATAGGCCGCGCTGAACACCACCAGCATCAAACCCAAAGCGTGAACAACGGTCAGCGTGCGTTGCATCAGAAAAACCCGGCACTGACCTGAAACAACCTTTCGACCTTCTTCACCATCTTCTTGTTGACGACAAACACGATGGCATGATCTCCGGCTTCGATGAGCGTATCGTGGTGCCCCATGATGACCTGCTCGCCGCGCACGATCGCGCCGATGGATGCGCCCTTGGGCAAGTCAATTTCCTCGATACGTCGCCCCACCACATGCGATGAACGGCGGTCACCATGCGCCACCAGCTCCAGCGCTTCCGCCGCGCCGCGCCGCAATGAATGCACCGCTACCACGTCGCCCCGCCGCACATGGGCGAGCAGCGAGCCAATGGTGACTTGCGCCGGGGACAAGGCAATATCGATCTTGCCGCCCTGCAACAGTCCGACATACGCGCTGCGGTTAATCAGTGCAATCACCTTGCGCGCGCCACCCTGCTTGGCAAGCAGCGCGGACATGATGTTGTTCTCGTCATCGTTGGTCAGTGCACAGAATACGTCGATCTCGTCGACATGCTCCTGCTGCATCAGTTTCTCATCCGTCCCGTCACCATTCAGTACCAGCGTTTTTGCCAGCTCCCCGGCCAGCATTTCACAGGATTTCTTGTTGTACTCGATCAGCTTGACCTGATAATCGTGCTCCAGAGCCTTGGCCAGGCGGCGGCCGATGTTGCCGCCACCCACGATCATCACCCGCTTACTGGGCTCATCCATGCGGCGTATTTCATTAAGCACGCTGCGAATATTGCTGGTTGCCGCGATGAAGAAAATTTCGTCACCATCTTCGATTACGGAGTCGCCTTCGGGGATAATCGGCCGGTCTTTGCGAAAAATTGCCGCAACACGCGCATCCACCTGCGGCATATGGGTGCGCAGAAAACTCAGCGGCTTGCCGACCAGCGGCCCCCCTGTAAAGGCGCGTACCGCAACCAGTGATGCCTTACCACCGGCGAATTCCAGTACTTGCAACGCCTCGGGAAATTCAATCAGCTTGACGATGTAGTCGGTGAGGATCTGCTCCGGACAGATCGAAAAATCCACGCTGAAGTTATCCTTGCTGAACACCTCCTCACGGGCGAGATAATCGACGGATCTGATACGGGCGATGCGGGTCGGCGTGTTGTATAGGCTGGCCGCCAGCTTGCACGCCACCAGATTGACTTCGTCGCTTTGCGTGACGGCGAGCAGCATGTCGGTATCGGCGATACCGGCCTGCTCGAGTATGGAAGGATGCGCGGCATTACCGGTCAGGGTGCGCAAATCCAGCCGGTCCTGCAGCTGGCGCAGCTTTTCGCCGTCTGAATCAACAACAGTAATGTCGTTTGCCTCACCCACCAGGCTTTCCGCCACCGTGGAACCCACCTGTCCTGCACCGAGTATTAATATCTTCACGACACCCCCTGATTTATTGCCGTGCGCGTATTTAGTTTTTCCATTTTATCGAACACCCCATACTGGCAATCTGCTCGCGTGGCCCCCGCCCGGTTTGTGCCACCTGCAGCATGGCATTAAACAGGTCGCGTGGCGCATCGGCAACCGCCTCCTTGCGCGACGCATCCAGCCGGCCGCGGTATTGCAGCTCCAGATTGGCGTTGAAGCCGAAAAAATCCGGCGTGCAAACCGCGCCGTAATCTTTGGCGATCTGCTGGGTTTCATCCCACACATAGGGGAAAGGATAGTTGTGCTGTTGCGCCACCCGCTGCATGTTGCCGAATGAATCTTCAGCATACTCGGCGGGGTCATTGGACATGATGGCGATGCTATTGATACCGTGCTGTTGCAGCTCACGCGTATCACGCACAAGGCGGTCGCGAATGGATTTCACATAGGGGCAATGGTTGCAGATAAACATCACCAGCAGGCCGTTCTTGCCGCGTACATTGGCCAGGCTGTAACGCTTGCCATCCACACCCGGCAGGTCAAACTCGCGGGCTTTCCAGCCAAAATCGCACAGCGGGGGTTGCAAACTGACCATCGCTTGTTCCTGACAACAAACTGAAGGTCGTTATACTATCACGCCAGCCCATTTGTCCTGAATCAGACTATGCCCTGCCCGCGCTTCTATTGCCCCCCGCCACCACATTTTTGCGGCGTCAATTTCCCCCAACCGGAAAGCGAATTACCTGCCTCCGGTGCAACCTTCGAATTACCTCCGCAAGCCGCTCATCACGCCAGTCGCGTGCTGCGCCTGCGCGCAGGTGATGCCGTGCAGGTGTTCGATGGCGGGGGGCACGCAGTGAATGCCGTAATTTCCCGAATCGACGGCAAGCGCGTCGTACTGGAAAAACTGCAACCCTGTGCCGTTGAAGCGCAACCCCCGCTACACATTGCACTGGCGCAAGCCTTGTCGAGCAGTGAAAAAATGGATTGGGTGATTCAGAAAGCCACGGAGTTGGGAGTTGCGGAAATCCAGCCGCTTAGCACCGAACGCAGTGTGGCAAAATTATCCGCCGAGCGCATTGTCAAGCGCCTCGAACATTGGCGGCAGGTCGCCATCTCCGCCTGCGAGCAATGCGGGCGCAATGTGTTGCCCGAAATACACGCGCCGCTTGACATCATGGTGTGGCTGCAACAAATGAAAAAACTGCCGGAGGAGTTGCCGGCCGCAAAATTTATTTTGTTGCCGCAGGGTGCGGTTTCGTTGCATGGCATGACAAAGCCACCGGGACGCGCCATATTGCTAATCGGCGCGGAAGGCGGTTTTACCCAGGCGGAAAGCGATGCCGCACTGCACTGCGGATTCAGCCCGATACGGTTGGGGGCGCGCATACTGCGCACCGAAACCGCCGCGATTGCCGGACTGGCCGCTCTGCAAACGCTGTGGGGGGATTTCGCTGATTTGTGAGTGGTAAGGAGTAAGTGGTGAGTAGTCAAGTGAGTTCCCACTTCCCACTCATTACTACTACTCACCACCCACCACTTACAGTGTCCAGATAGTTGCCAGATGCGGCGTAGCGCGGCATGATGCGCGCATGATTCCATTCGATTACCCGGGAGACATCTGATGCCCGCCACCACTTCACCCGCTGACTTCGTCGCCTGGTTCCGCTCCGTCGCGCCCTACATTAACGCGTTTCGCGGCAAAACTTTCGTCATCGCCTTTGGTGGTGAGGTCGTCGCCGACGGCAAGTTCGTTGAACTGGCTCACGACTTCAATCTGCTCGCAGCGCTCGGTTTTCGTCTGGTTCTGGTGCATGGTGCACGCCCGCAAATCGAACAGCATCTGGCACGTAATAATTTCGGCGACACCTACCATCACGGCGTCCGCCTGACCGACGCCGATACCATGCAATGCGTGAAGGAAGCGGTCGGGCGCGTGCGCGTGGAAATCGAGGCGCTGCTGTCGATGGGGTTGGCGAATTCACCGATGGCCAACGCCGACATCCGTGTGGCAGGCGGTAATTTTATTACCGCACAACCCATCGGCATCATCAACGGCGTGGATATGCAACACACCGGCAGCGTGCGCAAGGTGGATGTTGCCGCGCTGAACGATCGTATGGATTTCGGCGAAGTGGTGCTGCTCTCACCGCTCGGCTACTCGCCTACCGGAGAAGTTTTCAACGTCACGCTGGAGGATGTCGCCACCGCTACGGCCATTGCGCTGGATGCCGACAAGCTGGTATTCCTGATGGACACCGACGGCGTGCATGACAAGAAGGGCAAGCTGCTCAAGGAGCTTACCAGCGCTTTGGCGCAGGAAATTCTGTCCGCCAAACGCAAGCTGCCGAATGACGTGGCCATGTTTCTGCCCTGCGCAGTCCGCGCCTGCGAAGCCGGCGTGGCACGCACCCACCTGATCAGCCGCCACACCGATGGGGCGGTGCTTCAGGAACTGTTCAGCGACGAAGGTATCGGCACCATGCTGGTGGAAAGCACCCTCAATATTTTGCGCGCCGCTACCATTGAGGATGTCGGCGGTATTCTGCAATTGCTGCGCCCACTGGAAGCCGCAGGCATTCTGGTACGGCGCAACCGCGAATTACTGGAACGTGAAATTACGCGCTTCGTGGTGTTGGAACACGACCACCGTATCATCGGCTGCGCTGCGCTGTATCCGTTCCCCGACGAGGCTGCCGCCGAGCTGGCCTGTCTTGCGGTGGATGCACAATACCGGGATCGCGACTATGGCGAAGCCATTCTCAGCCATATGCTGAGCACCGCCAAGGCGCAGGGTTTGAAAAAACTGTTCGTGCTTACCACGCGCACCGCACACTGGTTTATCGAGCGCGGCTTTACCGAAGTGGATGTCTCCGCACTACCCGTGCAGAAGAAGACGCTGTACAACTACCAGCGCAAATCCAAGGTGTTTGTACGGAAGATTTAGTCCAGGCTAAAGGGCATTTCTAAACAATATGTCTGCCGCTTTTCAAGATGCTGCATTTTTCCTGAACAATGCTGACTGGGCATGCGCCTGCAAGCCTTCGCCAAGCGCCAAGGTGGAGGCGATTGCGCCCAATTGCTGCGCACCTTGCGCGGAAACCTGAATCAGGCTGCTGCGCTTCTGGAAGTCGTAAACGCCCAGCGGCGAAGAGAAACGCGCGGTACCGGAGGTGGGTAAGACATGGTTCGGTCCGGCGCAGTAGTCGCCGAGCGACTCGGAAGTGTAGCGTCCCATAAAAATCGCGCCGGCATGTTTCAGCTTGGGCAACAAGCTCTGCGGGTTTTCGACCGACAGTTCCAGATGTTCCGGCGCAATGCGGTTACTGATGGCACAGGCTTCTTCCAGATCAACAACATGAATCAACGCGCCGCGATTTTCCAGTGCGGTTTGAATAATTGTACGGCGCGGCATCTGCTCCAGCAGGCGGTCGGCACTTTGCGCCACCGCCTCGATGAAATCCGCATCCGGTGACAGCAGGATCGCCTGCGCCAGCTCATCGTGCTCGGCCTGCGAAAACAGGTCCATCGCGATCCAGTCCGGATTGGTTTGCCCGTCGCAGATCACCAGAATTTCCGACGGGCCGGCGATCATGTCGATGCCGCACACACCGAATACGCGGCGCTTGGCGGAAGCCACATAGGCGTTGCCGGGGCCGACGATCTTATCCACTTTCGGAATGGTTGCCGTACCGTAGGCCAATGCCGCCACCGCCTGCGCGCCGCCGATGGTGAATACGCGATTCACACCGGACAGATACGCCGCCGCCAGCACCAGCTGATTTTTTACGCCGTCCGGAGTCGGTACCACCATAATCAACTCGGCCACACCCGCCACCTTGGCAGGCAACGCATTCATCAGCACCGACGACGGATAGGCCGCCTTGCCGCCCGGCACATACAGACCGACGCGATCCAGCGGCGTAACTTGCTGACCAAGCAACGTACCGTCGGCATCGGTGTAGCTCCACGACTCCATACGTTGCTTTTCGTGATACGCAGTCACACGCTGTGCCGCCTGCTCCAGCGCAACGCGCTGCTCGGCAGGCAGGCCGTCAAACGCCGCGCGCAATTCGCTCTGCGGCAACTCCATCGCGGTGGCATTCTCCAGCGACAGGCGGTCGAACTTGCCCGTATATTCGAGTACCGCAGCGTCGCCACGCTTGCGCACGTCGGCAAGGATGCCGGTCACGGTCGCTTCCAGTTTTTCGTCCGCTGTTTCCTCGAAGGCCAGCAACGCGGTTAACTCTTCGTCAAAACCGGCAGCTTGGCTGGAAAATTTTCTGATGTTCATTGGCATCATCCTTTACTTCATGATCGCCTTGGCAAACGCATCCAGCATCGGCTGAATATCAGCATATTTCAATTTCAGCGCGGCTTGGTTCACGATCAAATGCGATGAAATAGCAGTAATTTCTTCGACCGCCTTAAGCTGGTTCGCTTTCAGCGTATTGCCGCTGCTCACCAGATCGACAATCGCATCTGACAGCCCGACCAATGGCGCAAGCTCCATCGAGCCGTATAGTTTGATCAAGTCCACATGCACGCCTTTTGCAGCAAAGTGATTTCGGGCAGTTTGCACATATTTGGTTGCCACACGCAGGCGCGCACCCTGACGCACCGCAGCTTCATAATCGAAATCGTCGCGCACCGCGACCATCATCCGGCAACATGCAATATTTAAATCCAGCGGCTGATACAGGCCTGTTCCACCATGCTCGTTCAGTACATCCTTTCCCGTCACACCGATATCTGCCGCGCCATATTGAACATAGGTTGGAACGTCGCTGGCGCGCACGATGATGAGACGCACATCGGTGCGGTTGGTCGGCAGAATCAGCTTGCGTGAGGATTCCGGGTCTTCCGGCGTGGTAATGCCTGCCGCTTTCAGCAACGGCAGTGTCTCCTCGAAGATGCGGCCTTTGGACAAGGCGATGGTGATAGTCATTCGTACCCGGCTATTCGTCTAAAGGTACGCATTTTACCGCCAAATGCGCAGGAAGATGAAACCGGGAGGCTTGCCGTCCACCCTTAGCCGGTTGACGGATGAAACAAAATCAAAAAACAACTTTGCCGGGAGTTGCCCGGCAGCAAGTTGCCTTCTTTTGTTTTGGGCTACACAAAACAAGGTAAACGAAGCAAAGGTGATCCGGTTTGCCACGCCGCTATTGCGGCTCGTAATAACATATTTTGGGGGTCGCTTACCGTCTTGTGCAAAACTTGGTCATAGTTCCTTGGCGTGACTGGCCAAATATTTGGCCACGCCTTCTGTCGAGGCGTCCATGCCGGCCTTGCCTTTGCTCCAGCCGGCCGGACAGACTTCCCCGTGTTCTTCGGTAAATTGCAGCGCATCAACCATGCGCAGCATTTCGTCGATGTTGCGCCCCAGCGGCAGATCGTTCACCACTTGGTGGCGCACAATACCCGCGCGATCGATCAGGAACGAGCCGCGAAACGCCACGCCTCCCTCTGTCTCGACATCGTAAGCCTTGCAGATTTCGTGCTTGATGTCGGCCACCAACGGGTAACGCACCTGGCCGATACCGCCCTTATCGACGGGCGTGTTCTTCCACGCCAGATGAGTGAAATGCGAATCAATGGAAACGCCGATTACTTCAACATTGCGTTTCTTGAATTCGTCGAGGCGGTGGTCAAACGCGATAATTTCTGACGGGCAAACAAAGGTGAAATCCAGCGGGTAAAAAAACAGCACAGCATATTTGTCGGCAATGTATTTTTTGAAATTGAAGTTTTCATTAATTTCGTTGTTGCCCATTACGGCAGCGGCATTGAAATCAGGGGCAGGCTTGCAGACGAGGACGGCCATCATTATCTCCTTGTGGTTATATTCGGATGGTGCAATTTAGGCTTTTGCCATTGCCGCGTCAACATTACACGGATGCGCAATTTTATTGTGGCCTGCGTTGTGATTCCATGACCTACGTCATGAAACGTGCCGCTGTGAATACGGCGAGCATGGAGAAAGCCAGCGCCAGCTTGGCGGCGACCCCCAGCACCAGGCCGAGTGTGGCGCCTATCCCCGCCTTGCCTGCGGCCCCGAGACTGCGCTGTGTGGAAAACTCCCCGACAGCCGCACCGATAAAGGGGCCAAGCAACAAGCCGGGCAGACCGAAGAAAATTCCCAGAATTGCACCAAGCATGGCGCCCGCCATGGCACGCCGCGAGGCGCCGAAATGCCTAGCGCCCAGGATGCCCGCTCCAAAATCTACCACATAGGTCAATAACGCCAACACCGCAAGTATCGCCAGTGTGCCACCCCCGATAAACACAAAATCTTCAGCCCAGGCAGCCAGAACCAGTCCGGCAAAGAGTATGACAGCGCCCGGCAGGCCGGGTAGTACCAAACCTGCCATGCCGGCAATGATCAGGAGTATGGCAAGTATCCAGAGCAGGACGGTGGCAATTTCCATTATTAAAAGGGTTGATGTCGGATCGCTACGCTTGATCCGACCTACCTTATTGGCTCTAGCTCGTCCGGTTTAGAATTACCGGTTGCCGCAAACTGGATACGATGCAACTGTGCGTACACGCCACCCCTGGCCAGCAATTCGTGGTGCGTGCCGATCTCGACAATCTCGCCCTTTTGCAGCACCACGATGCGGTCCGCCTTTTCGATGGTTGACAGGCGGTGCGCGATCACCAGCGTGGTGCGGCCTTGCATCAGGGTTTCCAGCGCAGCCTGCACATGACGCTCGGATTCGCTGTCCAGTGCGGAGGTCGCTTCGTCGAGAATCAGGATCGGCGCATTCTTGAGAATGGCACGTGCGATGGCGATACGCTGACGCTGCCCACCGGATAGTTTTACACCACGCTCGCCGACCAGCGTGTTCAGCCCTTCCGGCCAGTCGCGGATGAATTCCATCGCGTGCGCGGCAGTTGCGGCAGCGATGATCTCTGTCTCGCTCACCTCGCGCATCTGCCCGTAGGCGATGTTGGCTGCGACCGTGTCGTTGAATAGCACCACTTCCTGGCTTACCAGCGCGATATTGGCGCGCAGGCTGGCCAGTGCCAGATCGTTGAGGTCGTGGCCGTCCAGCGTGATGCGTCCGCCGGTTGGCGTATAAAAGCGTGGCACCAGATTGGCCAGCGTGGTCTTGCCGCTGCCGGATGCACCGACCAGCGCGACATTCTCCCCGGCGGCGATGTACAGGGCGATGTCTCGCAGCGCATGTCGCCCGTCCGTGCTGTAGGCAAACTGCACATGATTGAACTGCAACTCGCCGCGCGCACGGCCTATCGTTTCCGTACCACTATCGGTTTCACCTTCGGTGTCAAGCAAGGCGAATACGCTTTCCGCCGCCGCCAGACCACGCTGCAGATATTCGCTGACCCCGGTCAGCCGCTTGAGCGGCGCGGTCAGCATCAGCATCGCCATAATGAACGAAACAAAGCCGCCAACCGTAGTCTCGTCGGCCTGCGATTGCAGCGTGACGAGATAGACGATGACGGCAAGCGCGATAGCCGCAACCATCTGTACGATGGGCACGTTGGCTGCCGCAGCGGCAGCTTGTTTCATGGTGTAACGGCGCACCCAGTTGGCCTGCTCGTTGAAGCGGTCGCTCTCATATTGCTGCCCACCAAACAGCTTGACCACCTTGTGCGCGGAGACGCTTTCTTCGATCACCTGCGTGATGTCGCCCATCGCACGCTGCGTATCGCGGCTGCTGGTGCGCATGCGCTGGCTGATAACACGGATAATAAAGGCGATGACCGGCACCATCAGCAGGGTGAGCAGCGTCAGCTTCCAGTTGAGATAGAACAGCCAGCCGAGCAGTCCAACAATAACGATGCTGTCGCGTACTGCAATTGTCACCACCGTGGTTGCCGCACTCGTCACCTGCGTGACGTCGAAAGTCAGCTTGGAAATCAGCGAGCCAGTGGCGTGATCATCGTAATAGCGCGTTGGTAAGGCCAGCAACTTGCGGAACATCGCGTCGCGCAAATCCATCACCAGCTTGCTACCCACCCAGTTGATCGCGTAGGTGCCGATAAAGGTTGCCAGTCCACGAATCAGAAAAATCACGATGATGACCACCGGCACCATACGCATCATTGCCTGATCCTTGTGCACGAAAGTGCCGTCCAGCATCGGCTTCATCAGTGCGGGCACCAGCGGCTCGGTGGCGGCCACCACGATCATGCCGAGCAGCGAGACTGCAAAGACGCGCCAGTATGGTTTGACATAGTCAAGAAGACGCAAATAGAGTTGGCTGCTGGAGAGATTCATGGCGCGCACTTTAGCAGAAAAAGGTCACCGCCCAACTGCTGTGCTTGGTGATACCGCGTCGAAAAGCGGCTCAGAATCCTCATGTATAAAGTATACATTTTGGTTCTTCGCCGCTTTACTCCTTGCCTGACCGGTACTCGCAACGTTAGGCGGCGTTCTTTGAATCGGCAACTTACATTCTGCACATCTAAAACTCGATCCCTTCCTGCGCCTGGATATCGGCATCGAAGGCATGCTTGACCGGACGCATTTCGGTAACGGTGTCGGCGATTTCGATCAGCGCGTCCGGCGCACCGCGCCCGGTCAGCACCACATGCTGCATCGCCGGGCGGCTGCGCAGGGCATCCAGCACCTGCGCAATTTCGACATAACGCAACTTCAGCGCAATATTGATTTCATCCAACACCACCAGTTGCAAATCCGGATTGCGCAGCATGTCGTGCGCCACCTGCCAGGCCGCCTGTGCCTTGGCGATATCGCGCTCGCGATCCTGCGTCTCCCAAGTGTAGCCCTCGCCCATCACGTGATATTCGACTTCAGGGAAACGCCGGAAGAAAGTCTCTTCACCGGTCGGAAAACTGCCCTTGATGAATTGCACCACGCCCACGCGCATATTATGGCCGAGGGCGCGCGCCATCATGCCGAAGGCCGAGCTGCTCTTGCCTTTGCCGCTGCCGGTATGCACCAGGATTACGCCGCGCTGTTGTGTGGCAGCGGAAATTCTGGCATCCACAATCTCCTTGTGGCGTTGCTTGCGCGCGTGGTGACGCTCTTTCTCGTTTGCCGTTGCTTCAGTTTTTTCCGTCATGTCCACCCTTAAGCCTGGGTTCCGGAGTAAAAAAACAGGGGCGGTATTTGAAACCCGCCCCTTCGAACATACCCCTGCCAGTAGCCTCGTGCGCTATGCAGCAGGCGAACCGTGCTGTATTTTGTCCCTGCGAAGAATGGAAAACATCATCTGTGCAACAACCGCACACCCGATACAGAACATCGCAACAGAAACATAAGAGCCATAGTATTCCGATACGCGCGAAACGTATTCCGTCACAGCCATATCGGCAAAGCGCCCGGAAAAAAGATAAAAGCCTGCATTGGACAGAACAAAGGCCAAACTGCTTGCGCCCCACGCCGATACAGCCAGCCAGACCAACCCCCGACCTTCCATGGTGTGGTGCCGCGCAAACCAGCGTCCTGTGAACCAGAGGCTTGCATAAGCCGGGATCAAAAAGCCGTATGCCGGGGTGATGCACCAATCGCTTATACCCTGCACCGCAGTCGCATAGTAATCAACCGCACCCGCTTCCAGCAGTAGTGCCGTGAGCAGCAAAACGGATGCCCTTGGAAATTTCGCCAGATACAAGCCACCCAGAAAAAATACAGCCAGCGACGCATCAGGCAACGCAAAGGCGGTTCCAAAATGATTGAATCGTGTAGCCGCCATCAACAGAACAAGCCCGGCGGCAATCCACGCAGTACGATGTTGAAAAAACTTCATTTGAACCTCCAATTTATGTTCCGTGCATTTTACAGACATCACGCGAAAACTGTATCAGAAAAGGGGTAGCAACAAAAGGTGACAACATGCCACCCCTTACTTTTTCCGGCGCTACTGCCGGTAACTTACACCAACAAACAGCGTGCGCCCCAAGGTATTGTAGCCATGCGCCAGCGTATAGTCGCTGTTGAACAGGTTGTCCACACGCAACGACAGGCTGAGTTGCTTGTCCAGCACGTAGCTGGCCGTAAGGTTCAACACGTTGTAGCCCGCCAGTGTGGTGCGCGCGAAAGTATTGATGTCCACATCCACCCGGGCTCCGCTGTGTTGCCACTCGCCACCTACCCGCCATGCGTCGAATTGCTGCGTAACGCCCACATTGGAAAACGACTTGGCACGACGCAACAGTGTTTGGCCGGTCTGACTATCGCGCGGGTTTTGCAACGTCAGCGTGGCTTTTACCCCCGTGTCTCCATACTGTCCGTTATAAGCCGCTTCCAAACCATCAATACGCGCCGAATTAAGGTTCTGCATTGTCCACGTACTGTCGGCTGCAATTAGGTTACGAATGCGGTTATCAAAATATATGGCATCAATACGTTGTTCGTCGGCGGCATAATGCAATCCGATTTCGTTGTTGTGGGAGCGTTCCGGGCGCAAGCCGGGGTTGCTGCCCCATCCGGCTGGCCCATACATGTCGTTGAAAGTAGGTGCCTTGAATGCGGTGCTCAAACTAGCGCTCACTCGCCACGCATCGCTGATCTCATAGCCATATCCAATCAAGCCGGTATTGGCTGAGCCAAAATCGGAATAGTGATCCTGGCGCAGATTCAGCTGTAGCTGATGCGAGCCCTGCAACGCAGTATATCCGCCGAACAACGAATTCACCCGACGACTCATTTGCGTATAAACCGTATTGCCCGTAACCCTCTGGTTCAAGTTTTCCGCACCAAGTAATAGCGAGTTGCGCTCGCTTAGGGTCAGCGTATTCTGCCAGGCCGCTTGATTGCTGTTTGTCCGCAAAATAGCGCCTTGAACTCCATTCAGATAATCTTTGTAATCATCTGTACCTTGCGAAAGCTGCAGCTTGCTTAGCCACATTTCGCTAAGCTGATTATCAGAAACCAATGCAAATTTGCTGATAGTGGGAGTACTGACATTCACATCTGCCATAGCCCCAAAGGTGTTGTCATATTGCACATCGCCCTTACTCTGAAACACCGAGCCAGACAAACTGTGATTGGCATTGAAAGCATGACTCACATTTGCAGACAAGCTGATGTTATCGTAACCGTCCTTATCCGGGTTCACCGTCGGAACGAGGCTGACTTTGACTGATGACACGCCCTCCGTTTTGAATTTCGACACCTGCACATTGAACGAAGTGTCCGCTACTTCGCCGCCAAAGCCAGCTGCTGCATGTTGCGTGTTATGCGTTCCCGCTCCGCCACTCACATTGAAGGATGGCACTCCCTTGCCGCGTTTGGTGAATATCTGGATCACGCCGCCAATCGCTTCCGAGCCGTACAGGCTGCTGACATTACCGCGCACCACTTCGATGCGATCAACCTGGTCCAGCATGATCTGGTCAATTGCCGTCATCCCGGAGGTGGCCGAACCGATGCGTACGCCGTCCAGCAGCACCAGCGTATGGCTGGAATTGCTGCCGCGCATGAACAGGCTGCTTTGCTTGCCAATGCCGCCGCTCTGATAAATTTCCACTCCTGCCAGATTCTTTAGCAGTGATGGCACGTCCACTGCCTGCGAAGCCTGAATCTCTTTTTGGCTGATGATGGTGGTATGCGCCAGTGACTGATTGAGCGGCTGTGCATTGCGTGTCGCCGTCACGACCACTTCATCAAGAGAGTCTGGCGTTTCCGCGTGCGCCAGGGGTGTAGCCGCACACAACAGTGCGGCGAAGAGTTGCTTATGCTTCATGATTGTTTCCCGAGTAAGTTCCAAGCGTCCCCGCTGGAACATTAAAATTCAGGAAATACCACGGGTAGAAAAAGCAGAATGAACGGAGCTCGTCCGATTTGTGCCGATGCGCCACCCGCAGCATCTCCTGTTACCTTTGCTTCCAGGCCGGTCTCCGGGCTCACAAGTCTTGATTTGCCGCCTTCCCATGATTACTCACAGTGGCGCACTGGCAAATCCGCACTCGCTTACCGTTGCGGGGGCAGCACAGGCATCGGGTTGAATTCCCTCACCTGTTTCCCGTTTAACTCGTCTGCATGCAGACGAGAACCTCAAAGCAGCGCGCACTTTAACACAGGCGCGACAAGCACCCGCATGATGAACCACCAAAAAATCACAAACCGCTTTCAAAACTCCCGCTTACCGTTTGACTTATCAGCACTTTTCAAATTATAGTCAGCGCATGGAAAACGAAATAAACGCACTGGAGGGTAAACTTACGCAACTCATACAGACGAGCGGCAAGTTGCGTGCAGAAAATCACCAGTTGCGCCAGGAGTTGGCGCATGCGCTTAGTAGCAACCGCCAGTGCAGCGACAAAGTAGAAAGCGCGAAGGCGCGTCTGGAAAAACTGCTGACCACCCTCCCCGAAGAACAGACATGAACGGCTCAACCAAAACGCTGGATATCAAGCTGCTCGACCGTGAATTGCGCGTCGCCTGCTCCGAGGAGGAGCGCGGCGAATTGCTCGATGCGGTTGCCTATCTGGACAAGAAAATGCGCGGGATTCGTGATGCCGGCAAGATCGTAAGCGTCGAGCGTATCGCCCTGATGGCGGCCCTGAACATCACCCACGAACTGCTTTCGGTCAAGATCGGGCGTGGATTTGACCTTGCCGACTTTAAGCGTAGAATGAACGCCATGGAAACAGCGATTGATGAGGCGCTAGCCGAGCAAAATACGTTGTTCTAGTTTCAAGAGTTGTCCCCTGCGGTGTTCGTCAGGCTCAAATTCTTTGAACCAATAAGCTTGTTTAGGTTGTGACCCAGCAAGCTGCTGTTGTGAACATCCCTTGCGGATGATCCTGATGCGGCAGGGAAGCGACCCTCTTGGACCGCAGGTTCAAGATGACGGGTCAACACGGCACAGGCGGGGGACTTTATTTCAGTGCGACCCATTCCGGTCGCACTTTTTATTTTTGGATGCAAACCATGCGCTACTGGCTGATGAAATCAGAACCCGGAGATTGCAGTGTTGACGATCTTGCCGCGATGCCCGATCAGACGGTGGCGTGGTACGGTGTGCGCAACTATCAGGCACGCAATTTCATGCGCGACCAGATGCGAATCGGCGACGGCGCGTTGTTCTACCACTCCAACTGCAAGGAGCCGGGTATCGTCGGTATCGCCAGGGTCAGCAGCAACGCCTACCCCGATGCCACGCAATTTGACAGAAACAGCAAATACTTTGACCCCAAGGCTACTCTGGAGCAACCGCGCTGGTTCAATGTGGATGTGCAACTGGTGCGCAAGATACCGATGATTAATATCGGCGAATTACGACGGCATCCGCAACTGGCGCGGATGCGTACCCTGCAACGTGGCAACCGTCTGTCCATCACCCCGCTTGACCCTGCGGAATGGAGTTTCATCCTGAAAAATCTGGTACGCGCGTGAAAACCTCTACCAACCGCAGTGAGCGGTTCGAGCGCAAGGCGCACGGAGTATAGCGAATGAGAAAACGAGCATTGCGAGCTTCGGTGAATGCCTGCCTTCAGGTTACGCCGGTGCCACATAGCAAACAGCTAGGCGAGGAACGGGCACCGCGCAATGCCGCTATCGAATCACGCAGCAGGCGGGTAGAAATTTTTTGATGGAATGGTACGCAGCCTATCTGGTACTCGGCACCTTTGTCGGATTTTTCGCCGGGCTGTTCGGTATCGGCGGCGGGCTGGTGCTGGTGCCGGTGTTGAGCTGGCTGTTTGAGGCGCAACATTTGGGCGGGGCGCAAAACCTGCATCTCGCGCTGGGCACCTCGATGGCCGCCATTCTCTACACCGCCGCAGCCAGTGCATATACACATCACACGCATGGTGCGGTCAATATGCATATCGTGCGTAACACGGCGCCGGGCATGTTATTGGGTGCGCTGTTCGGCGCGCTGCTGGCCGGCAGTATTTCGTGGCTTTATCTGTCGATATTTTTTGCGCTATTCGTGTATGTTGTCGCCATACAAATGCTGCTCGAGTTCAGGCCGAAAGCTACCCGGAAGCTGCCCGGTCGCGTCGGCCTGATTTTGGTCGGCGGTGGCATCGGCACAGTTAGCAGCCTCGTCTCCATCGGTGGCGGAACGCTAAGCGTACCTTTCATGCTGTGGCACAACATTCCCCTCCGGCAGGCTATCGGCACTTCGGCTGCGCTCGGTTTTCCCATCGCACTCGGTGGTACGGTGGGCTACATTACCACCGGCCTGGCCTTGCATACACTACCCGCCGCAACACTGGGCTTTGTCTATCTTCCCGCGCTATTCATGGTTGCGTTAGGCAGTGCCTTCACCACCCCGCTCGGCGCAAGAGCTGCCCATCGCCTGCCGCTTCAGCTGTTGCGGCGCAGCTTTGCCGTACTGCTGTTGGTATTGGCGACAAAAATGCTGCTAAAAGTACTCAATTGAAGCATTTTTGCCGCACCTCATCCATCTGAAAAGCCGGCAAACGATGAATCAACGCGGTTTCTCTATTCGCCGATACAGCCGATAGTGTTCATTCTTATCGCCTTTGCGGCTGCCTTCCCAGATTTTTTCCCAGCGCGCCTCATCGAGCAACGGCTCAGATAATTTGCCGCCCTGAATCAGGCGCAAATCGCAGCCAGCATCGGGATCGAGCCGCGTGATGATGTTGCCGAAATAATGCAGCATGGCACGCTGTCCATCACCCAGATTATCGCGGCCGATACATCGGTATTGTTCCGGCATGGATTTCTGCAGCGAAGCGACCATGCCGCGGTAGCTTTTACCGCTGTCCAGCCACGGCAGCCACAGTGTCATCGCGAGTACCCAGACCAGCGAGATGCCGGTTGCCCAATTGACCACCGCGCGGCGCATCGAACGGCCGACGCGCCATACCAGCACCAGCCACAATACGGTGCAGATAATGGCAATGGTAAAAGGTGTGGCGTGAAAATCAGGCTCGAAACCCGGCTGGTAATCCTTCAGCCACAGCGTGATTTTGGCGTGGTTGTCGAGCAGCAGCCCCGCCCAACCCCACCACATCGCGATGGCAAACAGTGCGAAGGTCATCAGTCCGAACCAGTCCAGCGCATTGGCCGCGCCGCGCTTCAACGACGACAGTGAAGCGGTGGCAAGCAAGGTAACCGGCAGCAGCATCGGCAATGCAAATACTTCCTTGATATGCGGCACCAGGCTAAGCGTGACCAGCATCACGCCGAATGCGGTCAACGGTAGTTGCAAATCGTCACGCTGTGCCAGTCGGCGCCGTGACTGCCATACCGTCCACGCCGCAAGCGGCAGCGCCGGCCAGGCAATCCATAACAGGTTCTTCAGGTAGTAGAACGATTCCTTGGTCGGCCCGCTCTTCGCGTAATCCAGCCAATGGCCAATATTGTGTGTCCATATCCAGTCAGCGAACAACTGCGGAGAATGCTGGTAAAGCAGCAGCGGCCATATGGTGAGCCACGGCAGCGCACACAGGCTCGCGATACCAATGCTGGAAAAGTAGCTGCGTGTGCGCCAATTGCGAAACAGCGCGGGCAGCAGCGCGGCGATGAAGATGAATAATACTGGCGCAATGAAACCTTTTGACATGAAACCGATGCCCATGCCGCTACCAATCAGCACGCCGGCACGCAGCGCACGCTCCTGGCTGTGTGCGAAGCCGTACAGCAGCATCGCGCAACCGGCGAGCAGCGGCAGGTCGGTGATCATCTGGTGCGCGCGCACCAGCATACCGACGCAACCGATCAGGATAATCGCGGCAGCCCAGCCGCGATTTTCGCCATACAGCTTGCGTCCTGTGAGGCCGGTGAACAGCAGGGCCAGCGCAATATAAGCACCACTGGCGAGACGCGCGCCGTCGTGCAACGGCAGCAACGGCGAAAACAATTTGGCGAACAGTGCCGCAGTCCAGTAAAACAGCGGCGGTTTTTCCATGTACGGCTCGCCGGCAAGCGTTGGCGTCAGCCAGTCGCCGCTTTGTAGCATGGAATAAATCAAACCGAAACCGGTTGCTTCATCGGGTTTCCACGGGTCATGCCCGACCAGTCCGGTGACCAGCCAGACCAGAATTAACGCTCCAAGCAGCAGCGCCTTGGCGGGGGTAACCGGGTAAGGGTCGGCGGGTTTAATGAAATACACGTGTCAACTCATTCGACGAGCTTGATCGCCTGCCCCGCTTGTGGTTCGCCATCCGGATATTGTGCATTTATCAGACGCAGATAGCTTTCCGCTGATTTGCCCAGTGGAGAGCCTTGCGCCAGCCTGGCATAGGTATCGCCCGCGCGCGCGGTGACCACACGAATGTTGAGCGGCTTGACCAGCTTGCGCTCCTCGGCGGTGATGGAATGAAAGCTGCGTACCGCATCGAAAATTTCATTGCGGTATGCACTCAGTCCGCCGCGCGCCTTGGCCTGTGCCTGCAGGATATAGGCATATTGATTGTGGTAAATCACGCCGCCCATGATACTCGGCAGATCAAAGGTCGCAGCAGGCAAGCCATTCAGATCGAGCGACTGCACCTGCGCGCCGGAGCCCGCCATGCGGCGTGCATAGTCTACCGGTGTGCCGCGCGGCTTCTGGTCCATCTTCATCTGTAACATCGCTTCACCCTGCGGGCTGACGGCGACCAGCGAGTCCGGCAAGTTGTGCACCTGCCAGCCTTGCGGAAAGGCAACCGTAATACCCAGCTCACCGTGATAGAAACGGTTGTTGCGTACCACACCCTGATCGCTGCTATCGCCGAACAGCAGGCCATCAGTATTCCGCAAAAATTCCTCGCGCCCTTCAAAGTGCGCCTGGGGTGTGGCATTTTTGCTCGCTTCGCCCACCGCCTGCTGCAGGCGTGTATCGTTGTCCGGATGTGATGCGAACAGGCCGTGGTAACTGCGCGGTTCGCGGCCTTCCTGCTTGGCCAATTCCGCATCCTTCAGTTCCTGGTTTTTCAGCACACCGACCACCTTGATAATGGCCTGCGGATCGTATTCGGTACGCGACAAGTAAATCGCACCGAGCCGGTCGGCCTCCAATTCATGTTCACGCCCGTAACCGGACAGCAGTGCACCACCGACGAGATTGGCGACATTCTGTCCGCCCATTGAACCAACCTCGGGCACAAAGATGGAGGCGATGGTCAGACCGATGTTGGCGGCCTGCGCGGCGCTCTGCTGGCGCACGCCGTGGCGCGCGGTGACGTGACCAATTTCATGCCCCAGCACGGCAGCGAGTTCGGCTTCGCTGTTGAGGTAGGCCAAAATTCCACGCGTGATGTAAACATAGCCGCCGGGTAGCGCGAAGGCGTTAATCTCGGGTGAATCGAGTACGGTGAAATGGTATTGCAGATCGGGACGGTGGCTTTGTTTGGCGATACGCTGCCCAACGTAATTGACGTAGTCTTGTAATTTCTTGGATTCGTAAACCTTGTATTGCTTCTTGACTTGCACATCGGCCTGGCGGCCAATGGCGACCTCCTGGCTTTCCGACATCATCACGAAATCATTCTGCCCGGTGACTGGGTTCTGTGCGCAACCGGATAGCAACGCAAGCATGAGGGCGGTGATTAGAAGACGCATGGCAACTCCTGTTCGGCTTTGGGTCAAAATGGGGATTGTCGTCGCAAATAAAAAAGGCAGCAACGCTGCCTTTTGATGAAACTACGGCACGAAGTTCCTGATGGAACTGCTAGCCATTCCGCCGGGCAATCCGGAAGACTGCCAAGCGCCCGGTTATTACGCGGCAGTCTTGCCGTATTTCTGGCGGAATTTGTCGATGCGGCCGGCGGTATCGACAATTTTCTGTGTACCGGTATAGAACGGGTGGCATTCGGAACAGACTTCAACATTCAACGCCGGTTTGCCCATTGTGGACTTGGTCTTGAAGCTGTTGCCGCAACTGCATGTCACGGTGATTTCCTGATAATTAGGGTGGATGTCTGCTTTCATCTTATTTCCTTGCGAATAATTTGGTGCGGCGGGTGTACGCACTCACGGGGCGCGCATTATCCATAAAAACAGGCGGTCACGCAAATTTTTAGCAACAACGTTTGATGCCAGACCATTTTTGTATTTGCTGGCGCGCAAACCAGGCGTGGCGCGATAGCACCGGAGCCTCGGCATGTGTAGCGGCATGATGCGCCAGGTAGCGCTCGTAGCCGTCATCACCGCTGAGCCGGCGAACTATTCGCCAGAGCTGCTTCAGTCGCGCGCCCATGTTTCCTCCAGGCGGGTCGGATAATGCGGCACTTCAGTCAGCGGTGGTACCGCCTGGCCGCGCAAATGGCGCAGGCAGACACGCAGCATGTCAATGACGATCAGCCATAGCAGCGCAGCGAAAAATAGCACCAACGCAGCATCCAGTTGCTGGTTGAAGATCAGCTGTGGCGCAACCGCGGCCTTGTCCGGCGGCAATGCGCCTGCGGCAAGTTTGTCCGACAGGCTGTTGGCGGCGGCGAGGAAGCCGATGCGCGGATTGTCGCTGCTGAGCTTTTGCCAGGTTGCCGTGCTGGTGATGGCGACCAGCCAGACCAGCGGCAATACGGTTATCCAGGCGTATTTGAGTTTGCCGGATTTCACCAGGATACCGGTCGCCACACACAGCGCAATCGCCGCGAGGATCTGGTTGGAGATGCCGAACAGCGGCCACAGGATGTTGACGCCGCCGTTCGGATCGATCACGCCGATATACAGGAAATAACCCCAGGCCGCGACGACTATCGCGCTGCTGAATAATACCGACGGATACCAGGAGGTGCGCCCCAGTGGTTCCCAGACATTACCGAGCAGATCCTGCAGCATGAAGCGACCGACGCGTGTGCCCGCGTCCAGTGTGGTGAGGATGAAGAGCGCTTCAAACATGATGGCGAAGTGGTACCACAGCGCCAGCAGGTGTTCACCGAACGCACTGCCGAAAATGCTGGCCATACCGACCGCCAGCGACGGTGCGCCGCCGGTGCGCGCGAACAGGGTCGTCTCGCCCATCTGCTGCGCGAGCCGGTTCATCTGCTCGACACTCACCGGGAAGCCCCAGGCGGAAATGGTAGCGACCGCCTCGGCTGCTGTTTTGCCGACTATTCCGGCTGGTGAATTGATCGCGAAATACACGCCGGGATCGAGCACCGTCGCGGCGATCATCGCCATGATAGCGACCAGCGACTCCAGCACCATGCCGCCGTAGCCGATCATGCGGATATCGCGCTCGTTGGATAGCAGCTTGGGGGTGGTGCCGGAAGCGATCAGCGCGTGGAAACCGGAAATCGCGCCGCAGGCGATGGTGATGAACACGAACGGGAACAGCTTGCCGCCGAAGATAGGCCCGCTGCCGTCGACGAACTGGGTTAGCGCGGGCATCCTGATTTCGGGACGCAGCCAGATAATCGCCAGCGCCAGCAGAATCATCGTACCAAGCTTCATGAAGGTGGACAGGTAATCACGCGGCGCGAGCAGCAGCCACACCGGCAGAACGGCGGCGGCGAAGCCGTAGCCGATGATGGCAAAGGCCAGCGGCAGGCCGGGGTGGTTGAATAGTTCGCGCAACCCTGCCTGCTGATCGATCCAGCCGCCGCCAGCCACCGCCAGCAGCAGCAGAATCATGCCTAGCACCGAGCCTTCCAACACCCGCCCCGGGCGCAGTTTGTACATGTACAGCCCGACCAGCATCGCGATGGGAATGGTAGCGGCCACCGTCGAGGTCGCCCACGGGCTATTTTTCATCGCGTTTACCACTACCAGCCCGAGCACCGCAATCAGGATAATCATAATCAGAAACGTGGCGATCAGCGCGGCGATGCCGCCGATATTACCCAGCTCGTCGCGCGCCATCTGGCCGAGGCTACGGCCATCGCGGCGCACGGAGAAAAACAGCGTCACCATATCCTGCACGCAACCACCCAGCACCGCACCGAACAATATCCACAGCGTACCCGGCAGGTAGCCGAATTGCGCCGCCAGCGTCGGGCCGATCAGCGGACCGGGACCGGCGATTGCGGCGAAATGGTGGCCGAATACAATCCAGCGGTTGGTCGGCACGAAATCGCGCCCGTTGGACAGCCGCTCGGCCGGCGTGGCACGCGTTGCATCGATGCATAGCACTGTCGCGGCGATCCACGCCGCATAGAAACGGTAGGCAACGGCGTACACGCACAGTGCGGCGGTAATGAACCACAGTGCGTTGATGGATTCGCCGCGGTTCAGCGCGATGCCGCCGACGGCTGCGGCACCCAGCAGTACGGTGCCGAACCAGATCAGCAATGGAAAAAAGCCTGTTTTCATGTTGAGTGTCGTTCGAAGAAGCAAAATTTTGTGCGACAATGCTACCGTAAAAATCAAAGCGAAGTTTCTCTCCATTTCAACCGTGCATCACGGTGACCTAATAAATCAGGATAGAATGTTTCTGGAAAAACTCAGGCAGTTGCTTGCAGCGGACATGTCCGCAGTAGACCAGGTGATTCGCACCCGTCTGCATTCCGAGGTGCTGCTGATTAACCAGGTTGGCGAATACATCGTCAACAGCGGCGGCAAACGGCTGCGCCCTGCCTTGGTAATGCTATCTGCCGAGGCCTTCGGTTATCAGGGAAAGCATCACTATAATCTGGCAGCGGTGGTGGAATTCATCCACACCGCCACGCTGTTGCACGACGACGTGGTGGATGAATCCGAATTGCGTCGCGGACGCGCCACGGCCAGTGCGCTATTCGGCAATGCGGCCAGCGTGCTGGTCGGCGATTTCCTTTATTCGCGTGCCTTCCAGATGATGGTCGAGGCGAATGAAATGCGCGTGATGCAAACACTGGCCGACGCCACCAATACCATCGCCGAAGGCGAAGTGCTGCAATTGCTTAACAGCCGCGATGCAGATGTGGATGCCGCCAACTATATGCGCGTAATTCATTGCAAAACGGCAAAACTTTTCGAAGCGGCCATGCGCCTGGGCGCGATTCTGGGTGCGGCATCCGATGCTGATGAAGCGGCAGCAGCCAAATACGGTATGCACATCGGCACGGCATTTCAGTTGGTGGACGATGTGCTGGACTACTCGGCAGACGAACAGCAGACTGGCAAACACCTTGGTGATGATCTTGCCGAGGGCAAACCTACGCTGCCTTTGATTTATGCCATGCAGCATGGCTCAACTGAGCAGATCGCCATTGTGCGTAGTGCAATTGAGCAAGGCGACATGGAACAATTTGCCGAGGTTCTGGAGATTATCCACGCTACCGGCGCACTGGATTTCACCCGCCAGCAAGCCATGTCGGAAGCGAAAGCGGCAAGTGCAGCTATCGCCTTTTTCCCCGATTCAAAATACAAACAATGTTTGCTAGAATTGGCGCACTTTGCCGCAACACGGCAATTTTAGTTTTTGCGGCAGCACTGAAGGATGGATTTTTGAATTAGAAGCGGGGTGTAGCTCAGCCTGGTAGAGTACTGCGTTCGGGACGCAGGAGTCGGAGGTTCGAATCCTCTCACCCCGACCAGCTTAACGCTGGTCATCGGTAAACACTGCCACCACCCTATTTTCCTGCGTCCTCTTCTGCGAGATTATTCATGCTCAGCAGGATGTTGTTAACCAGTTCTTCTTCGACATCAAACACCGTGTCCATCCGGTTGACCTTGGCAAAATATGCCCGCTTGGCCCGATCCTTGTTGCCAATCATGAGAATAAGCGGCTTCTCTATTTTCTCCAGGTATATGTTCAACTGGAGCATCGGTGAAGAGAGACCATACTGCGCCAGATCTGTCGGGCTTTCATCGGCAAAGGCCTTTATTTCTCCATTTTTGATTGCATAGAGCAGTTCCAGCACCTTGGCCATGGAAGCCATCTCTGCTGTGGGTTCAAGCATATTCCATTTGGATTCATTCTGCTCGACGACCACTCTGGGCATATCCTTTTTCACAATTTCGAATCGTCTCATTTTGACCGGGTCAAAATCCAGAATAACTTTATCCCGCAAAGCATAAGTGTCTACGCTTACCTCCTTCTTTAGGTCTGAATGTACGCGGTATATCTCGGGTCTCCCCTTGAACATGGCATATGCCACATTATTCGTAGGCCCCCTTTCTCCAAAAACGATGACGGTTTCCAGATTTTCATACTTCAGGCCCATTTCAATCTGAGGGTCATCCAAACCAAGCTCTTCCAGTTTTGGTTGCTCAACTTTTTCAAACAGCACCGCATCCTTCCTGGCTGTGATGACGTTAGTCAATAATTTTTCTATCGTCTTGGTATCCCCTTTCAGGTTCAACGGCTCCACCACTCGCCATCCGTCCTGGTCGCGAACCACCTTGATTTGACGATTTTCCTTGATGTAATTTATCCAGAATTCCGAGACTTCATTCACGGCGGTAGGCAGCAATTTTAGCTGTTCCTCTTTTAGCTGCTTAACCTCTTCTTCCTTTTGGTCATAGAAAAAGAACACACCACTCAGTGTGATCAGTACGATAAACCAGAATAGTGTCTTTTTAGTAAAATTCACGCGCTACGCCTTCTTCTGGCGGTCACACCAAGCCCTGTCACCAATAGCAGTGATGGCACAATAACCACGGAAAGCCAGAAAACGACTTTTCCCTGAACGGCGGTCAACATAAGAGGCGTCAGGCCAGGTTCCTTTTTCCTTACTGATATCAAAATATTTTCCTCTGCCAGCCAATTAAGCATGTTCAGGAGGAAATCTTTATTACCTGCCTTGAGAAATTTATTGCTGGCAAAGTCGGAATCTCCCACAACTACAATCTTTCCCCAGGTTTTCAAGCTGTCTTCCTGTTCTTTTTCAGGTTTATCACTCTCGAGCCTGTCGGGGACACTAGCAGTTTTATTGCCGCCAAGATTCACCTCTACAGCGGTGACGGATACCACACTGAAAGGTCCACGTTTGTGCCTGTCGGAATCAAAATTCTCATCTTCCTTGGTGAGTTTCCTGACATCGCTCGGCACCGTCCAGGTTTTGTCGCTTGTTTTTGCAAGATCCCAGCTTCCTTTGGCAGGCTCTTCCTTGATGTGGACTGAGCGCGCAAAAGGAAGAAAGGTGAACTGCTCGAAATCCCGGGTGACGGGATGATCCTTGTGATATTGCACGACCACGGGTATCGCAATATTGCCGCCTGACGCCTCGCTCGTTTTATCAAAAATGAGATCATCGGTAAGCTCGAAGCCGAAGCCACCCAGGTAACTTACAAGGGTTTTTAGACCACCGCTGGGGTCAACCATGAAAATCACCCGCCCGCCTTTTTTGACGAATGCCGTAATCATGTCCAGTTCGGCTTGCAAATAGTCTGTTTCTGGGCCTGCCACCACCAGAACGGCAGCATCGTCAGGTATTTTTTCCGCGTTAACCAACATCAGATCACGCACCTGATGATTTTCCCGCTCAATGGCTTGTTTGACATATAAATAGCCATTTTCTTCATCGCTATCGATACGCTTCTCACCGTGTCCGGTGACAAAATAGAACACCTTGACATCTTTACTGATCAACTTAAGCAGTGAATTGGTAAGTTTATTTTCAGATTCAGTACCTTCGACAATCTCTTGCTTATCGCCATACTTCAATATAGTGGTTCGATAAGCCGTAATTCCGTATTTTGCCGTTTCTATCGGATCCCTATCCGGGTCTACAAAGCGAAAGCTGAAATTGGGTGAATTATAGGAATACTCACTCAACAGGTCGGACATCGTCTGCCTCGTCCTTTGGTCGCCACGATAGAACGCGATGGCCTCAACGCCCCCTTCCAGAGACTTTATTATCTTGAGCGTATGGTCAGAGAGGGTATATCGGCTATCTTTCGTCAAATCAACACGCACCTTGTACTTGACCGACATGCCCGCAATCAGCGCGATTATCACCAGGAACACCCCACTCATGATGGCCGTATTCAATGCATACTTGGTGGAACGCTTGGTGATAAAGTCCCTGATTTCCTGAAAATAAATATAGAAAAACAGCAGTAGTAAAAGAAGGCCAACCCAAATCAGTGTCAAAGGCAAATTGCCCATCTCACCGGTTATCGCATAAGTAATTCCCCCTGCCACCAGCAGTAAAACGGACAGTAGACCCAGTGGCGCAAACAATTCTTTGGCTTTCATTATTTCCACCTCTTCGATTCTAGACTTCTAAGCGTAAGAAACAGGAATAGAACAATGAAGCAAAGGTAGTAAATGATGTCCGTCGAATCGACCACTCCCTTCGACATACTTTCTATATGCTCGTTAATCGAAAGGTAGCCAAGAAATTGACCCAACCCGGCAGACACCAGTTGGACTGAATAGCTCATAAACCAGAAGAAAAACAGCATGGCAAAAGATAACGACGCAGCGACAATCTGATTTTCCGTCAAAGAAGAAGTGAAAAGCCCCAAAGAAATGGCTGACGCTCCCAACAGGACCAGTCCCAAGTAACCCGTCCAGATTGGCACCACTTCCGGCTCGCCCAGAGTAACAAGGAGAATTGGATAGGTAGCCGTCAGCAACACCATGGTCAACATAACAGCAAGACAGGCTAGATATTTACCCAAAACCACGTCAATATCATCGACTGGGAAGGTCAGTAGTAGCTCGATCGTACCGGTCTTTTTCTCTTCGGCCAAGAGCCTCATGGTCAATAACGGCGTCATCAGCAACAAGATAATACCAATACTTCCAAAAAGCGGCCGGATCACTGTTTCATTGATATTTAACAGCTGATATTGCTTGGCCAGCATGGGATCAGACTGCGCCTGATAACTGACAATCGAGAATGTAGCTACAAGGTTATAGAAAAAATAACCCGTCATCAGCAAAAACATGATGATTACTATATAAACCGTAAATGAGCTGAAATAGGATTTCAACTCCCGATTAAGAATAAGGCTGACATTCCTGATATTCATGCCTCCTCCTTTGTAACCATCTTGATAAAGATATCTTCAAGACTAACCTCCAGGAGACGCATTTCCATAAGCTCAAATCTGTTTCTTTCAATCATGGCCTGAATGCCCTGCCTTCCCTGCTTCTCATCTTCAAGCACCACAATAAAGCCGTTGGCATCACCTGAGGCATGCTCTCTTTCAACGCCTTGAATACCATCCACACGTGAAAGTTCCTGCTCGATCATCTCTGTATCACCGTTGATGCGCAATAACATCCGCTGCGCGCTTTCGGTTGCAAGATTTTCCGGTCTGTCTTCTGCGACCACTTTACCCTTGTTGATAATGATCACCCTGCCGCAGAGGATGCTGACTTCCGGGAGAATGTGGGTGCTGAGAATAACCGTGTGCTTACCTGACAATTCCTTTATCAGACTTCTGATCTCCTTGATCTGCTTGGGATCAAGTCCTACTGTAGGTTCATCAAGAATCAAAACCTCAGGGTCGTTGACCAACGCCTGGGCAATGCCGACTCTTTGTCTGTATCCTCCGGAAATTGTGCTGATCAACTTGCTGGAAACGTCGCTGAGACCGCAATCATCCATGACTTTGGCAGCTTTTCGATTAACTTCCTTGGTGGGCGTTCCTTTGATGGCCGCCACAAAGCGAAGATAATCACTCACCTTCATATCCTCATAAAGGGGGACTCTCTGCGGAAGGTAGCCTATCCTTTTGCGCACGTTCAATGAGTCTTCGAAACAATTGTAGCCAGCCACTATAGCCTTCCCTTTTGTGGGAGGGAAAAAGCAGGTCAGAATGCGCATTACCGTGGTCTTCCCCGCCCCATTGGGCCCGAGAAAACCCAAGATTTCACCTTTTTCAACAGTGAAACTGATATTGTCAACCGCACGGAACTCGCCGTATTCCTTGGTTAAGTTTTCAACTTCGATCATTATGGGAGCTTTACTAAATAATTATTGTGATGAACACATTCGGTTTTATCTCGCGTTACTGGTTTGTTTGCGCTTCGAGTATACCGTGCGGCGCCTCTTTAAAACAGCACCGCGCAGTATACACGATGCGCTGTATTTTTGCGTTGCATAAGCGCCTTTACAAGCAACCTTAATCTGCAAGATAAATCCAGATTTTCAGGCAGGCAATCATTCTCGTAGCCTGCTATAAATATGGAAGAGTGAACTCGCTGCGCCATTGCCGCCCACATCGGCTCGAATGATATAATTCGCCGAGGGAGAAAAGACAGCTGCGAAATTGCTGAACTTCACCATAATCAAGTTGTCATGGTACAAAGGCTGACGCTTCACACAATAGCCGGGTTGGCAATCACAATTGGTGAATAGCCTGCGAAATTTAGCTTACAGAGATTCAGTCAACCACAGCGGCGTTGGCTATTTTTTATACCAAAACTCCTGAAAGGTCATTAATAACATGAACACAATGAACACTCTCAGAGTTTTCGCTTTTGCTTTCTTCCTTGCATCCTTGAATTCAGGATGTAGCAAGGGTGCAGAAAATACGCTGGGGACCAGCGGAGTCACGAAAGACCTGTCTATAGGCCGGATGAAGGTATCCATCATGCCTGAATATGACGATCCCAGTGTATTGGCAATTTATGACGGCAAATTTGAAGAAGTTACCAACTATCCCATCAAGACAAGCTTCCTCATCCCCAGGGGCTCTGTCATCAGCGATGCTTGCAGCCTTTCACATGAAGGCCAGCATTTTTGCCAGCTTTACAAAACCATTAATATGGGAAATTACGATGAGGTAAGCCTCCTGTTGCCCTATCCCAATTTTTATCTCAGTTTTCATACCCCGCAGCTCGACGTAAAACTCGAGAACAAAGAAATTGACTACCAAATCAAGGCTAATCATCCCATAAAGGCTATGGAAATTGATATTCAACAGCCTTTGCGAAGCACTGCATTCAACATATCCGCTCCTGAGAGTGTCGCCATATCCCAGAAAAACGACTCGATAAGTCTGATTAAAGGTTTTAACCATTTTACTTACAGACTGGAGGACATCGCCAAAGATCAGGAAAGTATATTCAAGATCAGTTACACCAAGAGCGACCCCAAGCCCTCAGTTGATATCAAATACACCTCCATGAAGGAGCCTCAAACTCCGGGAACATCATATGAAACCCAGAGAAACATAAAAACAGTAATTTATGCACTATTCGGAACGGGTATTTTCGGTATCCTAGTGCTGGTTACATGGTATTTTAGATCCCGGAAAAAAAAGCAGGGCAAGCTGCTATGAAGCAATTTTTCACCCGCAAGGCAGTTCTCTTTTTCTGCCTGCTTATGCCAATAACCTATGTTATATCCCCGTCCAGCGCCTTGGCACTGACTGTTAACGAAGTTGCGAAAGACCTCGCCTGCCCATGCGAATGTCCGCTAATTTTGGAGGACTGCAACATGACTTGCGGCCTCGAATGGAAGAACGAAATTGGCGAGCTTATTAATAAGGGAATGAGCAAGCAGCAAATCGAGGATTACTTCATCGGTAAGTATGGAGACGATGCACGCATTACCTCTCTTCAAAAAATTCAAGGGAAAATTTACCAATACACCAGAAGCTTCGACAAGGCAGATTGGGTTTTATTGTGGGCTGGGCTGCTTGTGTGGGTATTTTTAATGTTCTTTGGCCTCTACCTCGGCATCAAAAAACTCTTTTTCATCAAATCACAGGACGCGTGAAGGGTTTCGTCTCTGCACGCTGGAAGTGATCAATGATCTGGAAGCTATCTCATGAGTTATATCGAAATCCCGTTTGATCATCGTTTCCCCTGGTATGTCCGTCTGTTCCTCGCCAATCAGCGGCGGCGCTATGGGCGCGAGTTGGAGCCAGCGCGCTTGTGGGCGCGCTCCCCAAAGGTTTTTGTCGGCCTGTCATTACTTTATGGCGCACTGGATCGCAAATCATCGCCTATCGAACCGACTTTGCGGACCCTAATCACGGTGCTGGTCTCGCAGGTCAATTGGTGCGCATTTTGTATCGACATCAATTCCGCCACAGGCATTAAGCGTGGTTTGACTGAAGCGCATCTGGCGGCTTTGTCGGAATTCGAAGTATCTGCACTATTTAATTCACGCACCAAGGCGGCGCTGGCCTACGCCACAGCAATCACCTATACTGACCGCCGAGTGGATGCCAATCTTATGGCGCGTCTAAAAAGCCACTTCAACGATGAGGAGATCATTGAGCTCACCGCGCTGGTAGCATTCCAGAATCTCTCCAGCAAGTTCAATTCGGCCTTGGATGTTGCGGCACAGGGGTTTTGCAAAGATCCCACGCCATCAACCGCCACAAATAAAACAGACAAAACATGACCGCGCCAGCCAAGCCCCTGCTTATCAGCATTACCTTGTTTCTGATTCTTGGCGGGGTCGCCATTTTTATTGCCTTTATTTACCTGACCGGCCAAACTCCAAGTGCTGCAATCGACAGTATTCATAGGGAAGGGAAACTCTTCCTGTATAAGCACAACATGGTTGAAAAATTATCTTCCGGCGAGATCACCTACCTCTATAAAAGCACCTGCACCAGAAAATGTCATGGCAAAGATGTCATCGAAAAAAAACTCCGAACCGCCGCCGAGTGGGAAGCTGTTATTACCCGCATGAAGGCACCTGATCGTGCAGGGATAACAGATCGTCATGCAGATACCATCCTCCGATATTTGCAGAATAATTATCTAAGCAACGTACCGACTGTTCTTCCAGCAAAAACCATGAAGTTTGTCAAAAAGTACCTATGGCGAATGGATTTCGGGGAAGGCGATCTGTTTCTTGATATTATTTACATACCCCGCGAACACTTCAATCTGCTGCGCTATTTGGGAGTGCTCAATTTGCCAACAGATCAGTCAAAAGCCATTTTCGTCATGTATCTTAATACACATCGGGGTTCTGTTCCTGATTGGGATATCGCAGAAATGTCCACACTTCAGGTTAACAACGGCAGTCCGCAAAATGCGACGGACTGGAAAATTCATTATCGGGATGGACAACGACACCATGTTCAGGGAATGCTCACCTTTCCGGGCGTTGACACCAGCCAACCTGGTGAACTGGAGGTTACGATGAAACTGACAGGTATGGGAACCAGAACATTTCAATGGAGTCTACCCGTACCTTCGTCGCAGGAAGAATAAGACATGCTGAACATCAGATCCTACAAACTACTCATTATCCTCGCCGTTGCCGGATTGATACTCGCACTTGTCGCCATCGGTTTGTTGCTTATGCAGGGAAGCGCAAAAAATGAATTTGCCGGGAATTCATTGGAGACTATGGAGCCTGCTCCAAGTTTCGCGCTTGCGCTGCTTGACGGCAAAAGTTTTCAGTTCCACGACTATAAAGGTAAACCTGTCCTGATTAACTTTTTTGCATCCTGGTGCTTGCCATGCAGAGAAGAAATGCCGGTCCTGGAAAAAATTGTTCGTGAATACCAATCCAAAGGTGTAGTGTTTCTCGGGATTGCCGTTGATGATACCGAAGATAAAATGAAGGAGTTCATAAAGAGATACGATGTCACCTTCCCAGTCGGCCTTGACAAGACAGCAGAGATTCAAAAAGCCTTTGGCTTATACGGGATTCCCACCACCTACTTTATCGACAAAAGAGGGGTTATCAGTTATTTCCACTCCGGCGTTGTTACCGAGGAATTATTGCAGCATGAACTCGACAAACTGCTTTAAAAATCTCTGTGCTGTTTTTTTACTCATCGCATTGATATCTGGGTGTAGCGAAGAGAGCAAGCCGTTACTGCAGGTCGGCGAGAAGGCATTGCCTTTCACTCTTGAATTGATCGGTGGCACACAAAGTCAGCTAAATGACTATGCAGGCAAGGGACTCGTCATCACTTTTATGTCTTCATGGTGTCCCTGCTCCAATGAATCCATGCCACTCATGAAAAAAGCCCACGCAATACATCAAAATGATCAGGTTGCGTTTCTTATGATCGGCATACAGGATTCAAGGTCCAATTTTGAAGATTTTGTTAAAAAATGGAACCCATTTTTTTCTGCAGGCTATGATAAAAGAGAACGAATTGCCCATGATTACGGTGTCAGCGCTCCACCCACCACCTTTTTTGTTGATAAAAACGGAATTGTGAAACGGGTTTTCTATGGGAACATTGCAAAGAAACCGGATGAATTCCAACAATGGGTCAAGGAGATTATTTAATGAGCGGTGGCATGGCGCTGTGGGGTGGCTTCTCATCTTTTTTCTCTATTTGGCAGATATGTATTCTGCAAATTAGCCCCTTTTTTATCGCTTTCATTTTCGGCATTTACCTGACGTCATGCAACCAAAAAACTGATCACGGAATTTTTCAGTGGGTCATTCTGCCCTGCATCTTCTATGGAATAGGCTTTACGGTTTTCTATTCGCTGCTAACCGCATCCGGGTTAACTATCAGCCGGCCGCTAATCAGCAACATTGGTAGCCTGAGAATAGTTGCAGGTATCTTCTTCCTGCTTGTTGGCCTGTACTTAATACTGGTCAATCGCATAATCCTCCTCGGTAAACTACATCGCCCACTTCCGCTCAGCGTCTTATTCCTGCTTATTGGCGCCTCTTTATCCATTGTTTATTCCCCGTGTATTACTCCGATGCTCTCCGACATCATGGGCTTGGCAACACAGCGGAGTACGGCAGTTGAAGGGTGGTATTTGGCATCCTGGTACGGACTTGGCATCAGCATAGCCCTTTGCATAACATCTGTAACCCTTATTGTGTTGGTCGGAAAACGTGAAATTATCCTGCGCAATATCAATATTGTAATAAATGCCTGTGGCATCATTCTGCTTACCCTCGCATTCATGAATATGACTGGGCTGATGAGGCACTATAAAGCTTTTGTTCTTGGATTTTTTGTGTGATCACCCCAGCTAAAGGAATAAAAAAGCAGGTTTTTGGTGGCGTGCTTGTTTGCCTGGGTGCAGTAACTGCATTGTCAGCAAAGGCAATAGGGTTTGAGTTGGATATTTTTTATGTTGTCATCAGTCTGATGGGCGGCTACCTCTTTGTGCACGGTACCATACAAAAAAACAACAAGAAGAGCCCGCACAGCATAAATTAACCTGCCTGCCTGAACAGCAATTAATTATTTCAGGCCAAGAGGATAGCAAATGAGCAAACAACATTTTCTGTATACCAAGAGCAACCTCGCGGTTTTATTGGTCATCGCCCTGTCTATCACTGCATTTATTGGCTGGAAATTAAGTAATGATCCAGTTGTTAAAGCGCCCGCAGAAATTGAGGATTATCTTTTTTGGCAGGCAAAGGAGCTGACGGATTTCAAGTTGGTGGGTGCCAATGATAAGACGTTAAGCCTGAATGATTTGAAAGGAAAGTGGAGTTTTGTTTTTTTTGGATACACTCACTGCCCCGATGTTTGCCCCCTCACTATGGCGATATTGGGACAAACATTCAACATACTCGAGAAAACTCCAGCGATATTCCCGGAAATCCAGGGTATTTTTATTTCGGTCGATCCCAAGCGGGACACGCCCGAATCGCTTAAGGAGTACGTTTCCTATTTCAATGACAGATTTATCGGTGTTACCGGGAGCATCACCGAACTGGATAGCTTTTCCCGACAAATGAGCGCGTTATATACTATTCACGCCAATGAAGCCGATCAGTCCGCTGATACTTATACGGTAACCCACAATTCGACCGTCTTTCTCGTGGATCCCCAGGGAAGGCTCTATGGCCGATTTCCGCCTCCGCAAAATCCACAGGAAATTGCAGGGGTATTTTTGAAAATACACACGTTTTATAACGAAAGGAGTAATAAAAAATGGGGACTTTTCTGAGGATATTATTTGCGCTGGTGCTCGGGCTTGTTACCACAGGAGCTTCGGCTGATAATGTTGACCTCAAAATCCTGGATCCTTGGGTACAGGCCGCGCCTCCCGGTGTCAAAGTGCTGGCTGCCTACCTGGAAATTAAAAATAATGGCGAAAAGCCGCAAGTGCTGGTTGGGGTTTCCAGCCCCAGCTTTAAGCATATTGGAATTCATCGAAGTGTGATGCATGGCAACATGGCGCACATGGAGCATATGAAGGAATTGATCATTCCCTCTCAGTCATCAGTTGCGTTAAAGCCGGGTGGGTTACACCTGATGTTGATGGATGCAAAAAAACCGCTTAATGTTGGAGACCCTGTTCCTATGACCTTGGCCTTCAAAAATGGTGAAAAAATCACTTTTACGGCAACCGTTCGATCCGGCCAGGCGATGGATACAATGAATCACCAGCACATGGATCACTCCGAGCACATGGATCATAATCATTAAAAATGTCTGCCCAATACAATTAACCTATTTTCTGGTGCCACACCCTGATCTGGTAAGGAAACAATGTTGAAATTCAACTCTTTCAGCTTCGTATTTGCGCTTCTCATAAGCTGTTTATTGCTTGTCCAAGGCTGTAATCAGGACACGGTAACCCAAAAAACAGAAATGGAGACAGCACCTGATTTTGATATAGCGCTTTTTGACGGCGGGAATTTTCAGTTAAGCAATTACCGAGGTAAAGTCATCGTAATCAATTTCTTCGCCTCGTGGTGTGTTTCCTGCGGTGAAGAAACGCCTGTTGTTGAAAAGGTCGCGCACGAATACTCGCCGCAAACAGTGGTGTTTTTGGCGATCGCCGTTGACGACACGGAAAAAAGGGCTAAGGCGTTTATGAAAAAAACGGGGCTGACCATTCCAGCCGGCCTGGATAAAACCGGAAAAATCAAGGAGGCATACGGATTATATGGTATGCCGACAACTTTCTTTATCGACAAGAACGGAAAGATAAGCTATCTGCATGCGGGCGTTGTCACCGAAGACCTGCTGAAGCATGAGATCGACAAGTTGCTTTAAAATAAACTTTGCCATTCCCTCGGAAACATGACTGCAAATCCATCTTGAAGGCCACTGCTGCATCTTAATTTTTTATGTGAATATAAAAGGAATACCGCTATGCTTCTTTATAGAATATGCCTTATGACTCTTGTGGCAGTCTTGATATCGCTGCTCTCCGGCTGCTCTGACAATAAATCGGACAATAAAGATACAAAGTCATCTGCAAAGATGTCTTTGGATGAAAGACCCTTAATAATAGGCATTGTCGGACCTGAAACGGGTGAGGAGGCAAATTACGGCATAAGCGTAGTCGAAGGCGCGTTGGCGGCGGCCAAACGTTTTAATGCCCAAGGTGGAATAAAAGGGAAAGAAATCAAGGTAATTCATTTTGATGATAAAAACGATGTCGGAATGACCTCTCAGGCTGTCAAAGACCTTATCAGTCAGCGAGTTATTGCGATATTGGCGGCTCCTACCGGCTCTTCCTCCATGTCGCCTATTTACCTGGTTAACGATTCCAAGACCATTTTCGTCTCCGTTGGGTCAAGGAGACACCTGAAAGCAACCGGCCCATATGTATTCCGTACCGCCGTTCCTGATGACTTGGCAACGGAAGACTTAATAAAGTACGCTATTACAGAGCTAGGGTATGTCAATTACGCATTGGTTACCTCTGCTACTAACGAGTTTTCTCTGGATTTGAGTTCAATGTTCAGAAAGGCGCTGAATAAATATAACGGGTCGATAAAAGTTCAGGCTGACAGCTATGACACTCTTACAGGCACACAAAATATGGGTGCGGTCATTAACGCGATTAAGGCCAGCACAGACCCTTTGCACGGCGTAATTTTCACCGGAGATGCAAGTGAAGCCATCATTCTCGCCGATGAGATGAAAAAGGCCGGATTAACTCTTCCTATTATCGGGGGTGAAGATCTCTTCTCGGAAGAATATTTGCAGAGTGGGGATGCCGTAAATGAAACTCTTATGTATACAACTTTTTCTGCGGACAGTAAGTCGCAAAAAATGGCCGAATTTATGGAGGATTATGGAAAGGCCAAACCAGACCGGTTTGCTGCTTTGGCCTATGATACTTTCATGCTGATTGCCGATGCCATCAAAGAGGCAGATTCGACAGATACCACGATGGTGAGAGAGGCATTGATCAATCGAAAAGATTGTGAAGGGGTAACGGGAAAAACGAGTTTTACCGCAGAAAATATGCCAATAAAGCATCCCATTATTTGTAGGATAAAAAAGGGGAATGGCGGAGAAAGAAGTTTTGTATTAAAGCAGTAGCGCAACTCATACAAAGCCGGAAGTTTGAAGCAACAGAACGCGGGGCAAGATTTTGATTTTGGTACGCTGTGCTACATGCGGAAAAAGCGCAGCTGTTAACACCACCGCCATCTGACCGAGACAAGAAAACATCGTGCATTGGCCAAAACACATTTATCCGCAATTTGTCTCACGCTTTTGTCATATGTATAATTACCCAGTTCGTGAACTTCACGTTCCATAATTTATGGAACTACCGTTGAAACTACTGGTCAACCGGCTCGGCACGGTTTGCCCTCAAAACTCACAGGTTCTCCTGTGAGATAAAAATGGGTTGTCTGTGGCGAATTCCGGAGGCACCCGGTATTTTCTAGGGTCGCAAACTGGCTTTCACTGGTATGACGGAAATTGTTAAGACTGCATCACGGTGTGGCGGTTAAAGTTGTTTGAGCAAAGCTCGCTTTAAGTTACAAATATAATAAGGCGCCACGTGGCCGGCATACTCAACTACAAAATACAGAGGGTTTACATTATGAAGAATCGACTCATGGGTAATAAAGTAATTATCGGGTTGCTGGCTATTCTGGCAGCAGGCATTTCAGGCACCTGTGCCGCATCAGATGATCACTCGAAAAAAGAGCACAAAGATCATAAAGATCATAAAGAGCACAAAGCCATCAACTATGACGAGATGATACTCATACCCGCTGGAAAGTTTATCTTCGGTAGCGGCAGCAGCCAAAAAGAAATCAGTTTGCCCGCATTCATGATTGACAAGTATGAAGTTACCAACAAGCAATATGCCAGATTCAATCTGGATCACCGATATGAGCCTGTTATGGCCAATTTTCCTGTGGTAATGGTTTCACATTACGATGCCATCAGCCATTGTGATGCGCTCGACAAGAGGCTTCCTACTGAACAGGAGTGGGAAAAGGCCGCACGAGGTACAGACGGCAGGATTTATCCATGGGGAAACAAGTTTGATGTAGATGCCGCTGTAACAAACGAGACTGACTTTGAGGGGCACCCGTTGCAACCTCTGGGAGTGGGAACGCACCCAAAAGGAAAGAGCCCGTATGGGGTCATGGATATGGCCGGTAATGTCTGGGAATGGACACACAGCTATGATGAACGCTATATCATTCTCAAGGGTGGGTCGTTTTTTGAAGACAGAAATTATGCCAAGACCACTGCCTCGCTCCGTAGTATTCCCGATGATAGTAAGGACTATGTCGGATTCCGATGCGTTAAAGACGTAGAAAAGCGGCCTTAAATCCGAATTCAAAATTAGTTAACCCTAGGGTTGGGTCCGTAGCCAACAGAGCTGTCAACATCCGGCCAAGTCTACTCAACTGCTAACCTTGTTGAAAGACCATTTGTAGTAAGCGTGTCGAACCGGAAATAGCGTTTATATCCGGTTCGCATGAGCGGTTTTCTGAGCTGGCATAACTGCTACTTTAACTGTGGATGGCACTTGGCTGCTTGATTAGACGGACTTGCAGCCCGAGCAGAAACACAAATATTACGGTCAAAGTTATTCATGAAAATTAAACAAGCACATTGGCACCATTTTTTTGGCGGGGTGGCTCTGTTGCTGCTTATCGTTCAAGTTCTTTCCGGCTCGGTGCTGACGTTGTTTTACATACCTCAGCTGAGAGAAGCTTATCCCAGTATTCAATACCTATACAATGAACTTGCCGCAGTAGCCTGGGTTAGAGATACGCATCGCTGGGCGTCGTTATTCCTGTTTGTAACAGTAATCATGCACTTCATCAGGAGTTTCTTAAGAAAAGATTATCTTAACCGCGACAGCAAAACTTTGTGGCTGACCGGCATTTTGCTCTTTCTGCCCATGTTGGGTTTCCTATTAACCGGTTTTATCCTGCCATGGGAATGGAGAGGGTACTGGTTCATGGAGATGGTGCCAAATTACGCGAATGAAATCCCCTTGATCGGCCCCACATTAAGCGATTTTCTTCTCGATGCATTTACCCTTAACCGGACATTGGTGGTGCATATTTGCATTCTTCCCGCCATCACACTGATACTAATGGGTATTCATACTTTTGCCCGAGTTATAAAAAAAGCAGGGGGGCTTACCCTGTATGTCATTGAACATCTTCCGTTCACTATTCCATTTTTGCTGGTGATTGGCGTACTTGCATACGTTTTGCCGATGCCTTCCCAGGACCCACAGATAATACCAATGCCGCTGGAGGGTGAAAATATACCAACGGCAGAATGGTTTATTCTTATCTTTTGGGTGCCCTACCTATACTTCAAGGGGTTTATGGCGACATTGTTCGGCTTCTATATTCCACTTGTCCTTTTTCTGATCTTGGCAATCTTTCCTTATTTCCTCAAGACCAGGACACGCAGGGGAAGCAAAAAAACCCAACAAGAAGATCATTCCGCCAATCAGAGTGGCATATTGGCAAAAATGACTGCTCCTATCCAGAAAGTGCTGGGGGAAAAGTTTTACACAAAAGTAATTGGATTCCTAACCGTTTCGCTGGTGGCAATGGCCTTGTTTGGTCCGCTTTTTGCTCTTACCCATGTATCACCAACCATGGGCTGCAACTCATGCCACAACCCTAGCATGGGAGACCGTTTGGGGCTGCCCCCACCAACCTTCAAGGACAGGGTGAAGAACCCTACTCTTAAAGATAATACGTTTATGGTGCAACATTGGTTTTACCCACAAGTGGTATGGTAGTAATGACCATTCATGGAGTGGTAGTGAGTTATGACAGCTAAAGGAATAAGTTTTTGACGGCGCCACTGTGTACATAGCAGTCGCAATTATTAATAAAACGGGCTGCAGATGAGCATGCCTGCAATTAATAAAGGGGAGTTTACCTTGATCAAGAAGTGTAAGAAAAGTTTTATTGGCTGCATATTGCTGGCACTTGCCTTTGCAATAGCGGGCTGTAATTCCGGGAGCACAAGTGCTCTGCCTGAAGACGGGCCTGAAATCATTACCAAACGCTTCTACGAGTTAATCTCGGCTGCCAAGATGGAGGGTGGCACGACAACCGCCAGTGAAGCATACAAGATGGTTGATGTCAGTATCTCCAATTTGAACCTGACCCAGTTCCTGGAGATTATCAAGCGTTACCCGGAAAAATTTGCGGTCGAAGTAGGCAAAGCCGAAATCAAGGGAACCCAAGCCCTGGTCTCAATAAGTTATAAGCTGCCCTCCAGCTTTGGCGGTGAATATACGGTGCAAGAGATATTGCCTCTTAATGTTGATCCTACCACCCATACATGGAAAATCGATTTTACCGGTGATAGCTATGGCATGCAAAAGGACGATGCAATAGCCGCGAGCAAGCCCGAAGCTACACAAGGAGATAAATAATCGTGAATGCTGCCAAAGTTGCCGGGTGGATCAAGAATCAAATTCGCCTAAAAAAAGGACAAGCAGTTCCCTCTCACGTAAATTTCTTTTATTGCTTTGGTGGCGTCTCGCTGTTCATCATTCTGATCCAGTTGTTTTCGGGCATATTTATGCTTTTTTTCTATACACCGGATCCCGAAAAGGCATATTTGAGCATTCAGTATTTAAGCAATGAAGTCACCCTGGGCTGGCTGTTCAGAAACCTGCATCGGTGGGGCTCCACCCTTCTTATGGCAACCGTATTTTCCCATATGGTTATTGTGTTTTATTTGAAAGCTTATCAAAGTCCCCGGCAGTTTACCTGGTTAACCGGTGTGTCTCAGTTACTGCTGGTGTTCTTGATGGTTGCCACCGGAATTCTTCTCCCGTGGAATTGGAGATCCTATTGGTCCTTTGCGTTATGGGTTGATTACGTCGAAACTTGGACGATAGGCGGAGAACCCATCAAAAATGTGATGCTGGATACCTTCACTCTCAATGCGGCGTATTACACCCACATCCTGATAATTCCGCTGATTCTTGCAGTTTCTTTGCTTTTTCACTTCAAAATGATAAAGCGCTACGGAATATCAAAGCCGCTGTAGCCCACCGCAATCTCCTTGGGAGTAACTCAATCATGGGAAATAAAAAAAGAGAAATTATCATTGCGACCAAGTACGCTCCCCCCTATCCGCAGAAATTTCACTCATTCTGGCCGGAACATGTGATAAAAGCTGGTGGACTGGTTACGGTGATTTTTTTGGGATTAGTCTTGCTGTCCTATTTCCTTGCGGTGCCAATGGATCCTGCCATGCCACCCATGCCTGATGATGGTTTTCACATACCTTCTCCAGAGTGGTATCTGATGTTGCTGTTTCAACCTTTTTGGTATCTGACGGGGGGTAATGCCAAATGGTTATCAGTCGGGACATTCTGGCTCCCGCTCTTAGTAGTAATTTTCCTATTTCTGGTACCGTTTATTTTCCGGAAAAGCAGCAAGACTCGCTTCGGCTTCAAGGCCACTTCAATAGCGGCTATTGTCATCTATGCCGGACTTGCATGGGCAGTCCCAGTGGCTGCTGTGGTAGCCAGTGGATCACCCATCAAGGCTCTAGGCTGCCCGTCCTGCCACAATCCCATGATGGGAGCTAGGCAGGCCCTGCCTCCCGCCAACATGGGCCACTTTTATAGAGTTGAACGGCAACGACAAGTAAATCTGGGTGGCTACAATGTCGGCAGCGAAGATCGTACTGCGGCAGGCGGGGGTTACAAGGATTCAAACTGGCAGTTGCGCCATGTATATGAGCCCACGATGACGTGGTGATCCAAAGCAAAGTAGTGCTAAAAGGGTATTTTCAATGAGAGCAATCTGCAATTTCCTTCTACATAAAACCAGTTATGGCTTGATATTTTTTTTGTGTGGCACCCTCATAGCCGGAGGCGCAGCCTTTGCAATGGATGGTCATGAACATAGCAATAACAAAGATTCGGTCAATGCCCACGACCATGGTGGTAGCAAGCATCAAACCCATTCGAAAACCCTTACCCCGATCAAAGAAGTGGCATTACCCGATGGGCTTAGCTCTGCGCAGTCAATGGCCATCGACCCGACTGGGCGCGTCTGGTTTACTGAAAAAGTTGGCAGAAAGCTGGCTATGTATGACCCGGAAAAAAAGAATTTTGCCACTTACGCACTTCCATCTTCATGGGGAAAGATGGGTTTTTCAAATATCGCCATTAGCCCAGATGGTGAAGTCTGGTTTACCGTAACTCGCTGGGTTGAAGGTGAGAAGGAACCTAACATACTGGGCCGATTTACCCCTGCAGACGGGTTTTTCACAAAATATGCTCTTCCTCATCACTCCATCCCGGAAGAATTGATCGTAGATACCAACGGCACGATATGGTTTATTGCCTCCAATAAAAATAATCTTTATCGCATTGATCCAAAAACTTTCGCACTTAAAGGTTTTCCTATTCCCACCGCAGACAGCAATCCCAAGAGTTTAGCTGTCGATCAGAGAGGCCATATCTGGTTTACCGAATCCAGTGCCAACAAAATTGGCGAGTTTATACCAGAGCAAGAAATATTTAATGAACATGAAGTTCTCACTCAATTTGCAAACCCGGGCAAAATTTCCGTTGATAGGCATGGCAGGATATGGTTTGTGGAGGTGACGGCAAACAGGCTAGGGATGTTTTCTCCTGAACAGAACCGGTTTGACGAGGCTATTATACCCACTCCTGGCAGCGCACCCGTTGCGCTGGGGCACGATGCCAACGGGAATGTTTGGTTCCTAGAGTACAAGGGTAACAAGGTGGGTGTCTTTAACCCCGAGACGGCAATTTTTCATGAATATGATATCCCCAGCTTTGGCAGCCTGCCGGCAGACATGGTTATAGATCACCAGCGATCTCTGCTCTGGTTCAGTCAAAGCGCTACAGATGCAAAGCGGCTGGGGATGCTTTCCATTAGCGAAGCGTTGGCAGCGAATAATAAAAAACAGGTTGATAATCAGCCAAGTACTGCCATTGAAAAAGCCTCCGAGGCGGGCATACCAAAATGGCTTATTTTGTTAGTCGTCATTATAGGTGTCGCGACGCTGGGTAGCTGGTTAACCAGAAAACTCCGTTTGCCCAAACAGCCATAAATACTCCCGAGCTTGTAACACTTCGGCAAGCATGTAGCCGCACAATTTGCCCGTTTTCTAACAAGGATAATGTAGTGAAAATAGCAACCGCTTTTTGGGTAACTCTCTGGAGCCTCTTTCCCTCCTCGTCATGGGGCGCAGATGCGTTCAAGTCGTACGAAGTATCCACTGCTTATACTTTACCCACCAAAATTGCGATCGACAAAGCGGATACTGTCTGGTTTATTGAGTCCAATCTTAATAAAATTGGCAAGTTCCAGCCTGCCAAGGGTGTATTTTCCGAATACACTATCCCCACTCCCTTTAGCGCCCCTACTGACATAACCATCAGCAATACGGGCAAGATATGGTTTACCGAATCAGATTCAAATCAGCTCGGTGTTTTTGATCCTGTCTCGCTGTTATTCAAGGAATATAATATTCCGGCGATAGAAAGTATGCCCACCGGGATTGCCACTGATATTCACGGTAACATCTGGTTTACCGAATTTTATGGTAACAAAATTGGTATGTTTGACCCTCGGAAGGAAGTATTCCGAGAATATCCTATTCCCACACTTGATAGTCGTCCGTCAGGTATTGTCACGGACAAAAAGGGTATCGTGTGGTTCGTAGAAACCGAGGGGAACCAACTGGCCAGTCTAAACCCAAAGGATGGTGTAGTTCGTGAATTCGAACTGCCAAATGCCTATGAATCTCCAAGGGAGATTGTAATAGACGCGTCGGGAGCGCTTTGGATTGGTGGCAATATAGGGCGCGATCTGTTGGTATTTAATCCCGTGACCAAGAAATTCAGATCTTTTCTACTACCGAATAGCAGCGTAATTGAAAGTATGACAATAGCAAAGAGTGGAAAAATATTTTGTACCCTTAAGACAAGCGGCAAGATAGCAGTGTTCGACCCCAAGACCAATACTTTTACAGAATTCGATGCGAGCATAGGCAAAAGCAAACCCAAGGGTATTGACACTGATTCAAAAGGTGATATCTGGTTTGCTGATATGGAAAAGAATGCATTAGTCAGGCTTGATGCGGGTATAGCGGCAAAGATGGTGGTAGAGTGAAATTTCGCCGGAATTTAACAAGTAACTTGTCAAAAAAGTTGGGCGGTATATGAAAAAATACAGATGGGCAGCAAGCGTGCTTCTTGTTGTCATTGTTGTAGCAATTGGTTTGGTGGCCATTCCCAACCCGCTAAGCAGGCAAATATTGGCGGAAGCCAAGTATCGTGGCTACCTCGCGTATACCACTGACGAAGCCGTTAGCCTTGCCTATACACGTTGCACCACCTGCCATCCTGCTGACAAGATGCTCAAGTACTGCAATCGATGCGGGCCACCTTTTGTTGTCGTTACGCACTCCATGAAAAAGTATGCAGAATTGATGAACCAACAAGGCGGACAATTTAAGCCATTCTCTGATGCGGAAGCCGTTGCAATTACACAGGCTTGGAACGGTCTGGTTGGTAATTGGGAGCCGGACTGGGGCTCAAAAGATGTGCAAAAGCTCCTGCAAGGCGATCAGGCACTGATTCGATTAGCCGAAACGCCAATAGATAAAAGACCGATAGAAATGGCGCTGAAGAATAAGCAAGCACCTGGGACTGAAAAAGTGAACAGAGAGATCGTCCCCTGACTCTGCAGGTATCGCCCGTTATTTCAGGTAATCAACTTTTCAAGAATTTTTGCATAATAGTACTGACGTAGATTCTGCCTGGCCATCATAAGAATCAAGAGCACCGGCACAAAATGAATGGCGACTGCGAACCCAGGCTGAGTGGCAAACTGCCAGGCATAATACAGTGCTAAACCCAGTGCCACGACGACGCTCGCCATAGATAGCACTAGAAATATTTTTTTACGCTTGATGGCGCGCTTGGCGAAACGTAGCTCTGAATCAGTCATGTTCATGAATCAGCACTTGATTTTTTATATATGAATTAATAGGCTTTTCAGCACATGGCACGTTAAAAGGCAGCTAATTCAGCTGAATTTTCCGAGTATTCACGATCCTTCCGATTCATGGATGACCATGACTGTGTTGCCATAATATCAGTTGCCACTGCATGACCGCGAACCAGGCGATCACGCACGGACACGCCGCCCCGGTAGTTCGCCTCGATGTGCAGTCCCGGAATCTGTTTCAAGCGTGCCGTAATTGCCTGCATTCGCGTCTGGTAGGCGCCATGATATACCGGCAGTGCTTCTTGATGCCGATCAATGCGCACCATCTCGGGATCGGCTTTCAGATTTATCAGTGGGCGCAATGTCCTGAGAGTCTCGTCTACGAGTCGATTATCGTCCCATTCTGCCACCTGGGGTGCGCGCACCCCGCCAAGGTATGAAGTGAGCAACACCTTCCCCTGAGGTGCTCGATCTGGAAACAAGGTGCTCATCCACAGGTTACCTGTCAATATTGCACTTTCGCCTCGCGGCGCCAGAAATCCGGTGCCATCCAGGGGGTGCCCCACAGCATCACGTGTGAGCCCTGCATGCACGACATTTACAGCAGCATAGCCAATTCCGCGCAGCAATACCGCCAGCTCATCATCCACCTGGCTGATCAGCGCGGCAGCGACGGAAGCAGGCGTTGCCACAATTATATGACGAGCGGACAAAGTTTGCTGACCATGTGGAGTCGTTGCCGTGACCTGCCAGCCGTCCCGTTCGCGAACCAGTTCATCCACCGAGTAGCCGGTGCGCACATTGATCCCGGAGGTTGTTGCCAAGCTCTCCACCAGTGTACCCATGCCACCACGGAAGGAAAAAGTATCGGTAGTGCAGGCGGTGCGGCGGCGCAACACACGGTTAACCAGCACCCCGGCAGCCAGACTGCCGTAACGCTGCTCCAATGCGGTAAGGCGCGGCAGTGCGGCAGCAGCACAGGTCTGGTCCGGATCTGCCGCAAGCGTGCCAGCAATGAATGGCTCGATAGCTTTTTCCAATACTTCGCGGCCGAGCCGGCGGGAAATGAACTCGCTAACCGATTCGTCAGTCCGCCCACTGGAGAAAATGAATGGCTCTGCCAGCATGCGCAACTTGCCGCGCATGCTCCATAATGGCGAAGCCATCATGGCACCCATGCGCATCGGTAACGCCTTCAGGCAGCTCCGATACAACAGGTAGCGGTGCGCCTCGGCGCCAGGTGATCTGGCGGTCTTAGCCGATTCCAATCCAGCCTCGCGTACCAACTCCACAACCTCGGGACGGAAGTTCAGCACCATGGATGCAGCGCGTTCGGTCAGGTAGCCATCCTGCTGGGTACTCATGATTTTGCCGCCCGGTTGCTTGTTGGCTTCCCAGACTTCAACAGACAAGCCGCTTCGCGCCAGCCACCAGGCAGAAGCCAGTCCCGATATGCCGCCACCGATGATCAGTACGTCGAGCTTATCCATCTGGTCATACCGCCGGCTTTTCTTTGGTCTGATCTGTCTTGTTTGCCTTGAGCTGCGCCTTCATTTTCTCGAGCAAATCATGCCCCAGCAAATCGCCGGGATTCTCTCTGGTTGCGACAAAATCCCGAATGGTACCAAAGCGTTTGTCGGCTTCCGGATTATCCTTGAGGCGCGGCACACGTTCCCTTGCGATCTCGTAGGCGTCGAAGCTCAATTCCTGCATTCCAAAGCCCTTCATGCGTTGTACCGCGCGCATCATGGCCTTGTTGCGGAAACGCGTCAGGTCGGCGGAGGTAATACGCGCAAGGCCTTCCCTACGCGCATTGAATTCTGCGGCCTTCTTGATGCCCGCGCGGTTGAAGTCTGGCGCAGACAGCACGCGCGCCAGCGCATCTTCATCCCATTCCACACCGCCAGTCAGCTGGGCGATGGCCTCCTCGGCATCGATCCGCTCCACGGTCGTGGCGCGTCGCTTCCCGGCAAAATGTTCTGCCGCATTTTCCAATGCGGGCGCGATGAACATCAGTGCCTGGGGTGATTTATCCGCAAGGAATTCGGTGAGCAAACGGTCTGCTGCTTCGCTCCATGCAAGGCTGCGCCCGGGCTGGTTTTCTGATTCCAGCCGGTCCAGCAGCTTGACATTGACTTCCAGCCTGCCTTCCGAACGGGCGACGTCCTCTGCAACTGCGCGCACCCCCTCGCGCAGAAAGGCCGGCATGGACGCCAGACGTTCCTGTGCCTGCTCGCTCCACGGCAGCGTAGCAGCTGATACCGGCGCGGCTGGCTGAACTTGTTCCTGAGCTCCCTTGGGTTGCACATCCGGCCGGGGTGGCCCGCCGCTTCCGAAACGTTTTGCCGACAAGGTAGCCAGATGCTCTTCCGTTACCACGTGCATGCCCAGTTCCTGCACATAGCTTTCCGCGCGACTCTTGATCATCTTGCGCAGGAAGGAGGGCACGCGCGACAAACGCTTCTCCGCCTCCTTGTTCCAAATGAGTTTCTTGGGCTGCTCAATCAAGGGTTGAATGACCGCAGACCCGTCCGGTATATGGACGCACCATGGATCCGTATCCATCAGGCTGTCGCCCATGGCGAGAGGCCGCGCCCGGCAACCGCCGCACAATTTCTGGAATTCGCAACTACCGCACTTTCCCTGCAGCTTCGGATTGCGCAAGGACCGGAAAACGGGCGACTGATCCCAGATGTCCCAGAACTTCGCATCGCGGATGCTACCTTCCTCGTCAGGAATGTAGGGGCAGGCTGTGACGCCGCCTTCCGGTGTAATGCGGCAATAATGGATGCCTGCCAGACAGCCGCCACCTTCGTATCCGGCAGCACTGGTAAGCGTTGAGCCGGGATTGCGTTGATAGGCGATGCGCTTGTAGTGAGGCGCGCAGCGGGCGCGAATCAGCAAATCCTGGCTTTGCTCCTGCGCTTCCACCAGCTGTTCAAGCACCCGCTCGTAGGTGATGGGGCTGATATCCGACATGGATTCGCCGCGACCGGTGCAGATCAGGAAAAACACGTTCAGCACCCGCGCGCCCGAGGCGCGGGCGAAATCGATCATGGCCGGCACTTCGTCGGCGTTGGACTCGGTGACGGAGAAATGTATCTGGAAAGACAGGTCGTGGCGCTTGCAGGCCTCGATGCCGTTCAGGGTTTTTTCCCACGCACCGGGCAGTCCGCGGAAGGCATCGTGCTTTTGCGGGTCGAGGGAATCCACACTGATACCCGCGCCCATTGCTCCTGCTGCCTTGAGCGATTGCACGCGCTTATCGGTGAGCGCCACACCGTTGGTTCCCACCACCATGGAAAGGCCCAGTTCGGTGCCATGAGCCAACAGCTCTTCCAGATCGGGGCGCATCAGCGGCTCACCACCGGTCAGCACCACCATGGTCTCGTTGCTGCGGCCTGCAATATCATTCAACAGGCGGCGCACTTCCTCGGTAGCCAGTTCCCCTTCTCCGCCATGCTTCAGGGTTTCCGCATCCATGTAACAATGTGCGCAGGCAAGGTTACAGCGCTTGGTCAGATTGATGGCCAGCAGAAACAAACCGTTTGTATCGGGGTTGGCTGTACAGGGCGCTTGCATCTTCGTCCTTTTATGAACCGCTGCGCGGATCCTGGGGATCCAGATGAAAATAACCCCTGGACTGCCACTGCTGCTTAACTGTTGTTACCGTGGCGAGATCAATCCGGGGCAGATTATTGTGTTGCGCCCATTTTTCCACTTCTTTTATCAGCATGCCGCGCACCATGTCCGGCGCACGGCTGAGACTGTCACGGGCATTCTTATCCCATGGCATCGTCTCACTAACATCCGCTGACCCGGATTTGAAAGTATCCAGCACCTGTCTGACGAAATCCGCGGTGATTTCATTCAGGCCATTTTTGGCAGCGATAGACTGCACCGCATTGCGGGTCATATCGCGACTCATGCCTGCCGGCAATCCTTGCACCAGCTGCTCTGCCTCGCCAGTCCATGGCAAGCCGTCGTCAGTTGCCTTTGACTGCTTATTACCGAAACCAAACGGACAGCCACCGCGCGCCGCCTTGGGTGTCGGTTCGTTTTGCACCTGCATGGTTTTTTCCATTTCGCCACGGGCTAGCTTGAGACCGTTTTCTGCCACTTCCAGCGAGACTTCGGTATAACCATTTTGCCGTGCATAATTCTCAATGGTTTTCTTGCAGTTGTCGCGCATAAAGCCCTCTGGCACGCGCATCAGGCGCGCCAGCGCAGCGGCTTGCCAGTGCAGTCCGGAAGAGCTGTCTGCTAATTGCTCAACAGATTCAGCTCCCGGCGTTTCGGTGTCAAGAAACGGTTTGATGTGTTTTGCTTCCACCGTGCTGCTCTTTTCCTGACGGGCTTTTTTCTCGGCACGCATGCTGAGATTGCCGCGTACTGAAAGGTCTTCGACCGTGAGCAACAGGGCGGTTGCCTCGTCTGACCAGCGCATCGCGTCTTCTGCGGTTGGTTTACGCTTTAGCCCACCGGCGTCGTAGGCTGCCACAATTTCACCCATGGCCTGTTCTGCATGGCTCGGCATGAGCTGGGCAGTGGCTTCCTCGACGATCCTCTGGGTAATGACGGTATGGCCATGTTCCTGTGCATAGCGCATTATGGCCATGCGCGCCATGTTGCGCACAAAGGACGGCACCCGCTCCATCCTGACTTCGGCCTCATGGGTCCAGGAGGTCGTGACCGCAGAGACGACATCTATTTTTGGCTGATGTTCGCGCATGCTGAGCAGAATGGCGCAATCCACATTCTCCAGCAATTGTTCGCTGTTGCCGCCGATATCCAGTTCGTCATCGGCATGGATGCCCAGCTTGCCGACAATCAGCAGCGAGGGCTTGGCCTTTTTGACATACTTCTCGATAGCGTCATGTGGCTTGCCGGCCAGCAGTTCCGTTTCAATTTCAACGTCAAAATCTTTGGCTATGGAGCGGGCGACAATCAGATGGCCTTCATATATCTTGGCCAGTCCCGAATCGATAATTTCTTCGTGTAGCTTTTCCTGGTCCTTGAACTTGAATACCTTGCCTGCTTCTTCAGACAGCACCCCGGCAATGCGGTTGAAGGCGACATAATGATAATAGGGGTCAAAGGCAGCTATAACCTTGACCGGTACCTGCCACTCCCTAGCCAACGCCAGGCCAGTGAGCAAGGCTCCGTAAGCCTTGGCCGAACCATCCACAGCCACTACAATCGGCCCTTCATTAATCGGACGGCCGGTTTCCTTGATGACAAGCGTGTCAATGGCTGAACGCCGCGATACGCGCTTACTTACCGTGCCTAGCCTGCTTCCTTGAATAGCGCCCAAGCCCATTGCGCCCATCATAAGCAGGTCATAGGCGCCGGAATTAGCCTCCCGTGTCAGCTCATGATAATTCTTTCCTTCCAGTGAGCAACGCCTGAAGTCGATGTCAAGCTTGTCGCATTGGGCTGCCGCCTGATCAAGGTAAGAATCGGTAATAATAGACAAGCCACGAGTAATCAGGTCATCGTGCACGTCCCGCTGACGCTCCAGTTCCTGCTCTTCCCGGAACTGTTCGGGCAAACCACCTTCCATTTGGCGGAAGCGCATGTCATGCAGTTTGGCGGCATAAACGTGAGCGCCGGTAATCACTGATGTATCAATCAGGCCCGCCAGGCTCGCCGCGCTTTCCATAGCGGCATTAGCATGGTCGGAGGAGTCCAGCGCAACCAGGATGCGTTGATACAAATGTGTGCTAAGTGATGGGAGGAATTCTTCGGTATCGGCAACAGCCAGAGAAACTTGGGGCGACATGTGATAGGACCTCATTTTGCTTTAGGCTTTAAGCATAGTGAATCTGCCTTCAGCCTTGTTGTTTACAGGTTTAACTTATGTGGAAATACGGATTATATGGCAAATTCAGCAACAGGATTTTTAAAAAATAAAAATATTTTTTGCCCCCACAAAATGAGCGAGGTACATCCTTGGATTTTCATCCGCTGGACATACCTCGCTCAACCCAACTGCTACAAACTCAATTCATCCAACCTACTTACCCACCTCAAAAACCAGGCAAGCTTTCGGCAGGGCAAATTTTTATTTTGCAGTCTTTATTTTGACGTCAGCAGGCATGTGCCTGTTGCCACCTGCAACAAACCCGCCACCAACCAATTCGGTACCAGGCTCGCGCCCAGTCATTTCCGACTCAATCAGTTCCTGTACTTCCTGGAAGTCTTCGTCCTTCGCTGCCGAGAGTGCAGTCACATCACCCTTAACCGGTTTGTAGGTTGACTTAGGATTCAGATACTCTGCCACGGTCTTGGGTACATTGACATCCTGCATTGCACGAATAAAGGCAATAATGTCCCAGATATCCTGATCCTGCAGAACGTTACCCCAATTGGGCATGGATGAGGACAGTGACACTGCTTCACCACCTCCCTTGATCACGGTATACAGCTCAAGGTTGGTCTTCTTCTGCATGTAATCACCGCGTGTCAGTGTTCTGGGTCGCGGATCCAGCTCGGATGCGCTGGGGCCATCACCGTGCATCAACCAGCCGTGGCAGGCAATACAGTAGGAGTAATAGTACATTTTCCCGTGGTTTGGATCAGCACCTGCAACCAGAGTTTCGCCAAAGGTGGGGGACCAGTTGTTAACCCACTGATCGTACACGCTCTTGTCTTTTGTACCATCAGATGTGGGCGCTTTTACGCGATCCCATAACTCCGTTTTGAGGCCGCCTTTATTTGTTTGGCCATAGCCGCTATTTGTTGCCCAAGACTTGCCCACGTCAGAATCGGCACGCTTGCCCACGCCGGTCAGATAATCGAATGGAGCTATACCATAGGTGCTACCGCCCCTACCTTCCTCCATATCAGTACCTTCCTTCAGAAATGCATTCGACGCAGCCTCTGCCTCTGCTTCCGATACAGTAGGGCATACCACCTTTTGCCCGCCGGCAGTACAGCGCTTCTCCGCTGCAATAGCTGACGTCCCCCACAGCATGCCCAAACTCGTCACTGCGATCAGGCCTAGTTTCATTTTGGCATTCTTCATTTTTTATTTCTCCCTCTTGAGACCGCCCCCGCAAGGGGGCGGCCGGTTATTTCATCTGTATCTGCATTCAAAAGAGTAAGTTACAGCCCCTTTGCACGTTCCGCAATAGTAATCTCCCCCTCTTCTAGCAGGCCAGGTATATGTTGCGCCTTGTCATAGTCACCCACAGCAAGGTTGGAAGGCCCTTTCTTGGGATCATCTACAAAGAATGCGGCTCTCATTTCCAGATGTAACGGGCCACAGAAGTGTGTGCAGAAAATTTCATATTCGCCTGCAATATCTGCAGTAAATTCGTTCACTGCAGTCACTCCGCGGGGCAGTTCCAGATTAGTCCTCAAACCATAAGGCCCGTAGATGGTCAGGCCCATCGTGACGTCAGGATTCTTGGTGATACCAGCTGCCTTGTCGATATTGGTACCAAACATACGCACCTTGTCGCCCTTGTTCACACGCACTTGGCGCGGAATATAACCATAGCTGAAGGCCTTCATGTGAATTTCCTTGACACCATCCACAGTCCTGACACCCGGTGCGGTCGTTTCCTTGGGAATATAGTACCGCTTTGATAGTGCCCTGTGAGCAGGATCGAGTACTGGAGTTTTCTTATCGAACAACCCGCCCTGCTCGGCCTGACCCTTGGTCCAGTCTTTGATCAGATAAGCCATCAAGCCCTTGGCGTTATGTGGCTCGCCATCCACCGGCATGATCCGCAAGGTCTTGCCGTAGGTGGGGCTCTTTTCCCGCGCATCCCACATCTCGAAGTTAACCGGGAATAGGACGCCGGTTGGGCTGAACAGACCCGTCGAGAACTTGTTCAGCGACATCACATAAGAGTTATCCGGGCTGATGGAAATATGTCCGGTTCTGTAGTGTGTAGGAATCTCGTCAACCACCTCAAGCTTGGCATAAGACACCTTTACGTTGGCGTCGGCCACAAAACAGCTTTCGTAAACGTACTTGGAAGTCAGACCATCCGGGCTATCGATACCAGCACGATACGAACCGCCGTCCTTGTTATACACGTCCATGACAGAGTGCAGTGGACCGGCGCAAGTCGGGATAACTTTTTTAACTGCCAGCTTTTGCATGTCGATGACCGTCATGGTTGCCGAGAGCTTATCACTTACCACTGCAATGGTGCTTTCCGGATTGATATCCGTACCGTGCGGATTTTTGCCCACCGGAATTTCCTTGATCAGCTTGAAAGGGCTGGTAGAAAAAACACCCACGGTGGAGTGGTAATAGTTACCTGCAATAACATATTTTCCGTCTCGACTCGCATCAATATAATCCGGTGCGCTCGGAGCAGGGCCCCAGTCGATTATTTCAGCCTTGCCTGTCTTGATTTCAACTTTGGCCATCTTGCCGCTATATTCGCCTGTGCCATATATATTTTTTCCATCCGTGCTCATCGCGATATGGTGAATTCCGAATGGGAACGGCATAGCAATGACCCGCTCCAATAAACCCGATTGAATATTGAATTCACAAATTGTGTTGGCACCCTTGTCGTTCAGGTAGACGTATTTGCCATCAGGCGTACCATTCTTGTTGCCCTTGTTGCTACCACCGAATGAAATTTCGTGGGTATCAACACCGCAATCAAGGTGACGATAGGTCTTGAAACTGGGAATACCAATGATCGCCATCTTGCCGTCCACACCTCCGGAAGAGTATAGAATCATCGGATCGATGGTTGGAGTATCCTTTCCATCCGGAACCGCAACCTGCCACCCCGGAATAGACAAGGAATTGGCGGCAGCAGCATTCGCTGCACCCGATACCAAGCAGCCCATTGATAGGGCGCCCACCATAAGAAACTTATATTTGTCTTGCATTATTACCTCCCTGTACGCAACTGCCTAAAGATTAGGATGACGCAGTATTGACGCCAACCTTTAACCCAGAATTTACTCAGGTATTACGATTGCTACACTGCTCTACTTCTTTAATTCTTTAAATACTCATCAAAATAAACATCAAAATAAAAACTTTTAAAAAAACCTTCTACATAGTTACATACCAACTATGCAGTATGTTATCACATGCGGCATTTTGACGCAGACAAGCTCAATGTTCACATTAGCCGTGCTGTGCGTATTTGATATAGATCAAATAGTGGAACTAAAATTTTATTTTTTGTAGATTGATTAGGATGATCTGTTCTGTACCAGAGCCAATTATGCTGACTTAGACGAAATGCCGATCATGATTTTATAATCCACCATGAACGGCATTTCAAAAACTAATAAATTTAGTGTTATGGAACTGAAGTAAGGATGGGTACTAGGCTTTACCGGGTTTTTGTTCGCCACGAATCGCACCAATGGCAAATACAACCGCCCCTACGGCGATGAGTCCAAGAAACTCATAAGCTGGCACACCACCGCGCAGGGTCAACAGACTATCCAATACTCCGAGCAACATCAGGATAAAACCCAGCAATCTTGTTTTTACCCCCCTGGTGTTGTACTCGGCTTCATCAACCATGACATTCACCCTCTAGTTAGTGCTCTTCAGGGTAGCAGCCCTGCCGGCACTGCGCGCCCACCAAAGCAACCCAGCCACAAACAGCGCAGCAATAATCAAAGCCATAATCAATGGTTTGGAACCAGTGGCCGGCTTTAACAGCATCCAGTACCAGGTGGTCATGGTGTGCTTGGAACCCTTCTCGCTAAAATTACTGCCGTCCCAGGCTGCAAAAGCAACGGGAATGAATTTGCCCTCGACAAACTGTATATCCTTGTCGGCCACCGCAGTGATGAGTGGTCGAACCATCAGTACTTTCCAGGTTCCGTCGTTATAAATAGCCTTCGACTGCAAACCGACCTCCGCCGCATCACGCTTCTCGATTTCCTTGAATCCCTGGCTGTTGAGAAGACTGGTCGTTTCTGCCCCACCCTTTGTGCCACTCTTCCAATGCCAGATATTTACCGGATGCGTTGAATCACCCATGCCGAAATAAGGCTTTTCCATTTCATGAGGGATTACAACGGGCAACTGTACAGCGACACCATCCTCCGCAATTGGCGCGTCAGCGAGCTTTTCTGCATCACTATCCCCGGGAATGCTCTTGGTGCGGTCATCCCACTCCATCAACATGGCAATCATCTTGTCGTTGTACATCGCACGCACGGTGATAGTGTCATTGGATGGCCGGAAGAAACGCTCCTGCCCGATGATTTGAGGAACCAGATAGAAGGTCGTGGGCACAGAAGCTTCCCAGCGCTCGTCATCTGGCGTAGTGGGTAATTCACCCTCTACCATATCTGCCTTGATCACGGTATTTTCTGCATTGACCGACTTATCAGTTGTGGCCAAGGACGCCACATAGTTGGCAACATGCCAGCGTTCTTCGATAGAAAGCTTCTTACTGCTGCCAGGGTCGGCGAAGGAAGGCATCTCGGTACCCGCTATTCCGGTGGAAATACGGGTAAAGATATCTTTCGGGGCATTACTACCGCGGAATGTCCACGGCTTGGTCAGGTTGCGTGGCCAAGTACGCTCTCCGGCATCTCCCTTAAGCCGTTTTGAGGCACTTCCTTTGCCGGACTTGCCATGGCATTCCACACAACGATCCCCGTCTTCAAACAGTTTCTTGCCCATCTCAATGCTATCTGCCGAGCTTGAAATCTGGGTGCCATAGTCAACCTGCTTTGCCGGCGGTGCTTCAAACCCGGCGAAAGATTTGATGTATGCGACCAGATCCCACATGTCCTGTTCGGCAAGTAGGTCTTTCCAGCCCGGCATGGCGGTTCCTGGCATGCCGTCGCGTATCATGCGAAACACGTCATCGTCGTATGGCACCATTTCATCAAAAACAGAGGTTTTGATTTTATAGTTGCCAGATGTGAAATCACGCGGCGGCGGATTGAGTCGATTCTGAGCTGCACCGTCACCTGCACCTTCATCTCCGTGACACCAGGTGCAGCGCTTATTGTAAATTTCCTTACCCTTGTCTGCGTTACCAGGCTTGGCCATTGCCGACCCTGCCATGAATAATGCAGAGCAGAATGTAAGGAGCGCCAGTTTGGTTATATGAGTCATTGTTATTCCTAAGCGTCGATTATTCATGTTTTTCAAATGACCTCGGTGCTCTGCCCGTATAGTCATACAAGAACAGGATCACTTTCCATATTTCGTCTTCAGTCAAGAAATTTTGCCAGATAGGCATGGACGAAATCCACGGGGCAGCTTCAGCAGGCAAACCCGGACCACCAGTAGCGATACGCCAGAACAGGAATGATTCCTGCAATTGTGCAATGGTGCCCACGTCCTGGAAATTGAGAGGAGTTGGATTCAGGCCAGAAGCATAAGGCCCCTTACCATCCAGTTTGTCACCGTGGCAATACTGGCAATTCTGGATATAGACATTGCCGCCCTCTTTAAGCAGTTCTGCAAACTTGGCCGGATCTTCCTTCTGGAACTTGCGATACGGGTTTTCCAGGGTTTGCAGGTTATAACTCTTGCCATATGCCTTGAACTTGGTTGGCGGTGCCGGGTGGATGGTGCGTAGCTCCACTGGCGCCTCGAAACTGGGCATCATGCTTGAATAAGTATAATAGCCAGCCAGCAAAGGCACGATTACAAACACCACGTTCCGGACCGTTTTCTTGGTTGGATCATCGACCAGCGCCTTAATCGGGCCGGCCAATTCCTGCGCACCTTCTTCGGTAAAGGTGAACACCATCACCACGCCAGCCACTACAAAGACCATATACATGGTGAGCAGACTCTTGGGAATCAGCTGGCCAAGCAGCACGTCGAAGACCAGAATAAAACTGAAATAAGCTCCAAGTATCACAAGTGCCAGTTGCAACAAGCGTGGAATACGTCTTTTTTTCTGTGTCATATTCATTTTTTCAACCCTGCCAAATAGTTCACCAGCAACTCAAGCTCACTTGCTTTCATTTGTTCACCTATCGCCGCCGGCATCATACCCCCGCTATATCCTGTGGCGATCACCGCATCAGGGTCGAGAATTGCCTGGCGCAAATATTCCTTGTTTCGCTTTGCGCCAATCTTGGTAAGATTTGGCCCCAACTCGCCGGCATGATCAGCGACGGTATGGCAAGCTCCACAACTATATTTTGTAAGAATCTCCTCGGGCGTTTTTAGTGCAGCTTCCTCTACTGGAGCGGCACCCTCACCTTCGGCGGGAGCCTCCATCTTGGGTATCTCAACTGTCACTTCGCTACCACTCGAATCCTGAAGATAAGCAATGACCGCTGCAACTTCCGCCTCGTTAAGCCCGATACCTCCTCCCGTAACATCCGGCATAGGGCTTTCAGTGTCATTGGAGCCAGACTTACCGAAACCGGCAACCACGAAGGCAGATGGTTTTACCAGGGATTCGTGCAAATATTCCTCGACCGTTTTGGCCTCACCCTTGTAACGTGCGTCCTTCATGTGTTCTACCGCATGAGCACCAATCTGGTCCAGCATCGGTGCGCGGCCCATGGCGTTGTGGCATAACGTGCACGTCCCTTTACCATGAAAAATCTTTCCGCCCAGTGCGACGAATTGATCCATAGTCATGGCGCCCAGATCCAACTTCTCCTCCACCGGTGGTGGTGCCGGCTTGATCTGCGGAATCCCGAAATTGGAAAAGCCCCAAAATCCGCCAACTACCAACAGGCTGAAGATAGCAACCTTGAAAAAATTGATCATGCCTGCTCCTTCCAATAACCCTTGGCAACCACATGCTTGCCGCTAATCGTGCTCAGCCAGAAGACAAAAATCACCATGGTCATAAACAGGATGGTCCCGACTGATACCACGCTGGCTGCATAACCCAGACTAGGGGTAAAGGCATCAGGAGAGGCATCGCGGAAAATATTGGATACATGCCAATGCTGACGAATGCCGGAACGGACGTAACCCATCAAACCCATTAACCAGGTAAAGGACACCGCCAGCAGAAACAGTGCATATTGTGAACGAGCCGGCACTTTACCCCAATGCAATGGCGCCACATCTTTAGCACCTTTGTACATGAAAGTATCAATGACTACGCTGATGATGATAATGAGCAAAGTGGTCAAAACCTGCGGGATGGAGGCCGCCACCTTGTAAACGGTATTGGTGAAATAGCCGTAATAAACACCCAATATCACGATATTGATCAGGCCTGCAGTGAACAGGGCAATCTGTGCCGCATTGCCTGCCGCCGCCCACGATACGGTGGCAACTTTATTGGCACGCCGATAGAACACAAAGCTCAGGAAAGTAAATGTGAGCAGAAAGTTCACTGCGGTATTTTTTGCCGGCATGATACCAAATGCGCCCAGGTATTTATGGTATGGCCCACCCAGATCCTTGAGTTCTGAGTTGGTGAGCACCAGGGTATGCGGGGTAAACCACACCAGGAACGCCAACACCAGTACAAAAGCGATATATTTGATTTTGGGATTGTAGCGGTAAGCGCCTTCACTGCGCCCCATGCCGCACCACAGATAATAGTTGGCTGACAGGAACAGTGCACCGATCAGCACCGCCTGAATGATGAACAGCCAGGCGAACACGCCGCCCATCAGGGTAATACCCATCTGCTGGCTATACGCATACATCTCCGCAGTGAGGTAATAACCGGCGAATGGTAACGGCAACAGCGCGGAAATCGCGATGAAGTTGGCGTTATAGCCTACCCAGTCATAGTGGGCACGTTGCTCCTTGTTCTTGGCGTTGAGGAACTTGAAGGCAGCATACGCACCCACAACCGATCCGCCGTAAGCCACGTTAGCGACTACCCGGTGAATGTTGATTGGATTCCACAGGAAGTTGTGAATCGCTTCCCAGATATTGCCATTAAACACACCCGCCGCATCCACGGCGGACGGGCTCATCATGAAAGTTGTCCAGGCATTGGCCAGGAACATGAGCGTAAGCCCGGCAGCGTTAAGCAATAATCCGAAGGTCAGATGCACCCATTTTTTATTACCGCCCTGCAGCCAGTGCCAACCGTAATAATAGATGTACAGAACCGCGCTCTCGACAAAGAACAGCAGCGCGTACGCCCACATGCTCTCCTTGAAGATCATCGCCAAATACTTAAATAGATCTGGGTAAAACAGGATCAGACTAAAGGACAACAAACCACCCAGAATCGCGGTCAGTGAGTAGGCGGTAATGGTGACTTTGATAAACTCATAGGCCATGTTGTCGTAGCGCTGATCCCGGGTGATCATGCCGATCGCCTCGATGATGAACACAAACATCGGCACCGCGACCACAAACGCACCAAACCAGAGATGCAACTGGGCCACAAGCCACACCGCCACCCTGGAATTCACACCCGCTATTTGGGGGTAGTCCGCTTCGGTTAATGTCGGTGCCGGCGGGTAAGTTATCGCATTTGCGACCGGCTCTGCAGCAACATCCGTTGCGGCGGCAGATGCCACTACGTCGGAAGCGTTCGCCACAGGCACGAAATCGGGCAGCATGAATATGGCCAGAATGGCCAACATAAATGCCCCGAAAGTTATTTTCATATTCCGTGTTAGCAAGATCTACTCCTGTTTATGCACGCATGTGCGTTATCTTCTTAAGAGGAAAAATTCTCAAGAATGGTGATGATGAATCCTTAATGAGCGCTATATACCAACGACAAACCCTGAAGCTTCATCATGGAAAAATCCAGGGCAAAAAACACGATACAAAATACAACAAACGCACCGATAAACGGTAAAAAATAAGCTTTCATCTCGTTATGCCCCCAAGAGCCACACAAAGAAAACGGTTAATGCGACCAGCACCGAAATAAAAAAGGCGGGCCCCAGCCACGGATACTTCGTTGTACCGTCTTCGTATATTTCACTATTATCATCACTCATATCAATCCTCCCTCAACGGTTTATCTGCCCGTTACGACACACCCTCCCACGAAGGGGGGAACACCCCCCCAGCGAGCACTACTTTGTGAACTATATGACGTAGAAATACAGGATCATGCAAGCGAATATAACGTTAACCAGCATTCCGGAAAAAATGACGCCATCAACAAAATATTTCTTGCTTAACCCGCTCATTCAAACCGCCCTACTTGGCTGAACACTTGCAAATCTTGCGAATGTGCGCCAGCAACCCGTCAACTTCCGCATCGGTCAAGGTTGAACCCCAAGCTGGCATCAATGGAGACTTGCTAATGGCCGGACCACCGTCCCGGATTACAGTCTTGATATCGTCATCGGAACGTTTTTCCATATCCACTGTATTGGTAAAGTTGCGTGGGTCCGTGGAAAAGTCCTTGGTAACATTGACACCCTTTCCATCACCTTTTTCTCCGTGACACTGGGCGCAATAAAAATCAAACACCTGCTTGGCATCTGCCGCCTGCACCGAACCAATCGCACCCAAAGCCAAGCCAAGTGCCATAGCAGTCATTATTACAAATCTCGACATGAGTCTATCCCTCCGTTAATTCGTTTCTATCACTCAAAACTAGCCACGTATGCCGCCAGGCTCTCCAGATCCTTCGGATTCAGCACACTGGCAAAGTCGGGCATATCCCGGTACGGCTTGAAATGCTTGGTATTCGCCAAATAGGCGCCAATCCAGTCAGGATTCAACCTCTTGCCAGCACCGGCCAAAGAAGGGCCACTTAACCCGCCATGCACCTCGCCTTTCAGCGGAAATTGATGACATCCGCTGCAGGGCATTTTTTTGGTGAAGATATTCCGGGCCTGCACGGACTCTTTGGGTGTAATTTTTCCTGCCTTGACTTCCGGCGAGGTCAAGCCCATCAGGTAATCTGTAACCGAAGCTGCATCCCCGGCAGACAGCTTGGGATGATCACCCTTGTTCTTTTCGGTGAGCGAATTGTATTTCATGGGGCGAATCGCTTTGGGATCCTGCAGCCATGCAGTAAGCCAGGCTTTCTGGAACTTGCTGCCGGCATACCACATCTCCGGCCCCTTCTTGGCCAACTGATCTGCAATGGATTTTTCCTTCGCCGGACCGTCTGTGTAATGACAGCTGGCACAATCCTTCTTGAAAATCGCGTCTCCACCGGCCGCATAACTGGGTGCTGTCATCATGACCAGCAAAGCCGCTCCAAGAGAAACGGTAACTGCTAGCAGTTTCATATCGCATTCCTTTCTATTTCTATCGGATTCAAAAAATAAACTGTTACGGATTAAACTTATTCGAGGAAACTTCAAAAACTCTCATCAATATCCGTCAAGACGAAGTCCAGCTAAACCAACTGGCCCCACACATATACGGAAACGGCAGATTCTTTGAATCCCCCAAGCACTAAGTATCTAGTACTTATTAGCACTTATTGGTACTTACTGGCATCTATTATTGTTTTTATTTTTATTAATTATTATTTTCAGAGACACTCGTTATTCATGAGGCTACTCCCCGCCAAGCCCTGTCGAAATCTGGCTTCGCATTAACACTGGCAACCACATCGGTGCAGAAATATAGCATAACGAAACCCCCAATTATTGATCTAAGTCAACTTGTTTGAGTCAATTTGGCAACGTTGCTCATTCACTGAATGAACTAATCCAAATGGGCATCATGGTTGCTGTGCCGATCATCAAATAACTCAGCAGCACGTGTTGTTTTCGCTGGCAATCTCATACTTTTGCTCAAATGGTAATCTCCCGCCGCAGCCTGTGAACAGCCCATAGTGGCGACTGAAGTCACCGATAAACTCAAAGTGTCCGCAGAAACGCGTTTCCTGCAACATCCGCCAGGTATTGCCGCACACCGGAAAAACGCGCCCGGTCTCGATATTGTGGTACTTGTCCAACATGAAGCAGTGCGGATGATCGGGCAGTGTGCCTCGGTAAATAACCGCCTGCCCGTAGTCCTCACAGGCGGTTTCCAGATGATCCAGCTTGAACAGGCGATAGGTCGCGGAATAAAAACGGATGTCGCCAGCGAGAGACGCAAGCTTCGGATCAGTGATGCCCAACGGATGGTCGGTGACCAAACGCGGATCGGCAAACCCCTGCCGGTGCGCAACCCGCAAGAAATCATTCCAATACAGCGCGCCGCCCAAGCACTCGCCATACATGACCGGATCATTGCGAAGCTGATCGGGCACACGCCGGTCGGCATACACATCAGAGAAATAGAATTCGCCACCCGGTTTGAGTAAACGATGCACTCCGCGCAGCACGGCATCCTTGTCAGGTGACAGGTTGACCACACAGTTCGACACGATGACATCGAAACTGCTTGGCTCCAACCCGAGTTCATCGAGTCGTTCAATGTAGCCCTTACGGAAAGTCACATTGTCAAAACCGAACACTTCGCTGTGAAAGGCGCGATGCTTCTCGGCAACCGCCAATTGTTCCTCGGTCATATCCACCCCGACCACCTGACCGCTTTTGCCGACAAGTTGCGCCAGGGCATAGACATCCCGCCCGGAACCGCTACCCAAATCCAGCACCCGGCAACCTTCAAGCAAAGGGGGGCAAACCAGACCACAACCATAGTAGCGTGACGTCACCTCAGGATGAATGCGCGCCAGCAGTGGCTTAAGCCAATCCGGTACCTGTGATGTATCGCAGCATGCCGAAGTTTTCAGGTCTTCGGAATGCTGCAATTGTTTTCCATAGTAATCTTTAACCAGGTTATACATGACTTTCAACCCTTAATTATGCAAATCAATTTCGCATATTGCCGCAACTCAATGGCTCACGCAGGGCTAGCTTCGCGGAACAAAATATAGATCGGCAAAACCAGCCTGAAATCGGCGAGCAAATTCCTGCGCTCTGTAATCTATCCGTCGGCCTTAGCAGCGCCAGATTCCACAACAACCATCTGGGTGCGGTCAGTATAAGCGTTCGGGCGGCGGGTATCATCGGACAGCGGTTGTCTCAGACGTAATTCGGCACCGCATCCGGCACAGCGCCACCGGTGAGGGCACGCGCCAAGTTTGGCTTTGCTTGCGTAAAAAAAGCAAAAACAAGAGCAAGCAACCTGAATGCACGCCTAAACGTGTGCCGCATAATCGTTACCATTTTTTTTGCCATATCCGCGTTGATCAGCGGAGCGTAAACACGCCAGCTCCAGCCCAAAATAGGGGCTACACAACAATCGGGGACGCCAGCAACGTCATGCTGTGACCGGCGGTTGCTTCGATAGCCGGGGCGCCACCCCTATTTGATACGGTAGTGCGTCAGGGGAATATGCTTGTCCAGATGCAGCAAACGCTACGGTGCCGGCACCACCTCACTCGCTCCGTCGAAGCGGCCAACCCAATTCACCGCACCGGCATGTGCGATTGGCCCCAGCACCGCCAACCACACGCAGAATATCAATTCAAACATGTCACGCCTGTAGCCAATTTTCTGGGGCGTGCCTCAGATCATCAGGCTCATCAATGTCGTGCAATGATACGCCAACCTCCAACCTCCAACCCAGTTGCCCGATGCGTTCAATGGTCTTGGAAGCCACGTTATCAGTACTCCAGGCCAGATTTTCGAACAGCGACGGATGAAATCTGGCAAGCCCCAACAACGCATAACCACCGTCTGCGACGGGATAAATGACAGCATCATTACATTTAAGCGTGGTAGCGGCCTTGCGCAACAGCGACGCACTCATTTCGGCGCAATCGGTGCCGATCAGCAGCACTGATCCACTCTGCTCAAGCGCACGCTGTGCGGCGCGGGCCAGCCGGGTGCCAAGGTCACCGTCATCCTGTGTACTAACCTCGATTCCTTGCGTAATATCCACGCCAAGCCATGCAGGTGCGGTGAACTCAGGCGTCACGCACAACTCGACCGGCCCAATCGCCGCATCAACTGCGCTAGCCATTGCATGGCGCAACATTTGTTGCGCGAGTTTCGCTGCACCCTCCGGCCCCAGCACCGGGATAAGTCGCGTCTTGGCAAAACCAGCCAGCGGTGCCTTGGCAAAAATAATGATTCTGGTCATCGGTATGATTTGGCCAATTCACCGGGGGAAACTCCGCGCCAGTAAGACCAACGTAATCGCCACATCAGCCATATCGTTCTCCATACTCCGTACGCTTCCCAACGCCGCCCGGAGGTAACCACCCGATCCGTCAGGCATATTGGCCCGGATCGCGCCAACAGGCGTTTAGACAACTCGACATCTTCCATCAAGGGTTGATCCGGAAAACCGCCTACCGCTTCGAAGGCGAACCTGGACACGAACATGGCCTGATCGCCGGTTGCGATTCCGCTGAGACGCGAGCGCCAATTCATCAACCTGGCAACCACCCACAACATGAACGAGCGGCCATCAATGCACACATCAAAATGGCCCCATGCATGCTCAGGGGCGTGCCCACTGCGCCGGATAGCTGCTTCGATTGCCTGCCCTGCGCACAAGGGCAACAGGGTATCGGCATGCAGAAACAACAGAACGTCGCCGTGCGCGGCTGACGCACCGGCGTTCATTTGCCGCGCCCGGCCGCGCTCAGCACCAATGACCTGCACGCCAGTATATGAGGCTATTTGCTGCGAGCCATCCTCGCTGCCACCGTCCACCACAATTATCTCGACGCCACACGCATGCAACGGCGCGAGATGTTCCAACAAACCCGGCAACACTGTGGCTTCATTGACTACGGGAATAATGATCGAGAGTTGCATAATCTAGGTGCGCCGCCGTTGAACCGCCTCGCCAATCCATTTGGCGGCCAAAGGGAAGACACCCAGTAAAGCAAAAGACAGCAGCATCTCTGGTGAAAAAATGCCGGACAAGCTGTCGATGTGCGCCAATTGCGTGCCCGCATTTACATACACCAGCGTACCCGCCAGCATGCCCAACTGACTGACCCAATAGAAAGTGGCGGTACGGATGTGAGTCAACCCCATCAGCAGATTGATCAAAAAAAACGGAAATATCGGCATGAGGCGCAGCAGAAAAAGATACAACGCGCCATCTTTTGCCATGCCCTCATTGATGCGCTTCAGCTTGTCTCCGAAGCGGCGCTGAATCATGTCCCGCAGCACGTAGCGCGAAGCGAGGAATGCGAGGGTTGCGCCAATTGTTGACGCAAAGGACACCAGCAGTACGCCGACCCAGAAGCCGAACAAGGCACCTATGGCCAGCGTCATGACCGTGGCACCCGGTAGCGACAACGCCACGACAACGACATACAGCAAAAAAATGGCGATTGCCATCAGCCAGGGAGATTGCGCTTGCATGGCGGCAAATTTTGCCTGGCTTTCCTTAAGCGTATCCAGTGTCAGGTACTGATCTAGTCTCATGCCGAAAAACAGGGCAAGGGCCGTGATGACCACCAGAACGATTATCGTTTTCTTCATGCCACCCATTTAATGAAAATCTCGCGTAGCGAACCGTTTGTACCCCTCTCCCGAGTGCGGGAGAGGGGGGACGGGGGTGAGGGAACGATCATGGTGCAGATGATTCATCATTCGGGGTGACCTGCGCCATGATCGTTAGTCATGCAGCGCACCACCGCAACTGCTACCCTGTCCGGCAGTACAACCGTAGCAGTGATCGGCGACACATATAACGTTTCCCTGCAAATCGTATTGCAGCAAATCGCGCAGATGCGGACGACCCTTACCCGGTAGCGCCAGTTCGAGCTGCTGGTTGAAATCGCAGTCATACAGGTAGCCCTGCCAGTCCACGCTCACCAGATTGCGGCACATCACGTCATCAAGATTGGCAGCGGAGAAATTCGTCTTGAGCAGGCGCATGTAATCGTTGAATTGCCCCCGGGAAATCAGCGTGCTGCCAAACCGCTGGATGGGCATGTTGGCAATGACGAACAAATGATTGAATACGATACCGTAGTGCTCGAACAATTCGCGCTTGTAATCCGCCTGCAGCGCGGTCTGATCCGGGGGCAGTGAGGGGCCTTGCGGGTTATAGACCAAGCTCATTGTGAGTCCGTTGCCTTCATGCCCGTAACCCAGTTTGTTGAGTTGCAGAAGCGCCGCGATGCTTTTATCGAACACACCCTCTCCGCGCTGCTTGTCCACATTGGCGGATGAATAACACGGCAACGATGCCACCACTTCCACCTTGCGGTCAGCCAGAAATTCGCTGAGGCCATTTTGCGCCGGCTCGAACAGAATTGTCAGGTTACAGCGGTCAATCACATGCACACCCAGGGCCGTTGCCTTGCTCACCAGGTCACGAAATTCAGGGTGCAACTCCGGTGCGCCCCCCGTCAGATCCAGCGTCCCGATCTGGCGTGCTTTAAGCACTTGAGGAATGAGATCGATGATCTCCTCGACCATCATCTCCGTGCGACTGGGGCCGGCGTTGACGTGACAATGCAAACATGACTGGTTACATTGATAACCCAAATTAACCTGTAGCGTTTGCAGCTTACCGCGATGCAGCGCAGGGAATTTAGTGGCCTGAAGCCAAGGTAAAGTGGCATGCATAATCGCCCTTAATGTTGACGGTTTGGAAGCCACTCCGTGGCCGGAAATTTCCTGTAACCGTTGGTGCAACTACGCCCGGGGCACAGTACTCCAACAGCGTCAAAGCACATCTGAAATTGTTCGTTCCGACCATTTTATACCGGTTCCATCGCACGACATCCAGTGCAATTAAAAATCTCAACAATTTTTATTTCCTGTCTGCTAAACTTCGTCTCGCTGTCGTAGTAGCTTCTGGTTGGCTCGCCGTAACGCCGTCTTTATCTTCTCATGGAAGGTAGACGGGTCTGACGGCCAGCGTGTAGCTGACCTGTTTCTGTTGCGACGGAATGTACCGTATCAAAGCGCTGCCAGTGTGCAGGTCTGCAGATCATTGAGGTGCGAAGCTTCGGCCGCCTTGCGGCAACTCACTGGCATCATCGAGAGCGGAGCCTTCTATCCATACGCATCCTTTGCGGGAGTTGTGTGCGTATTTCTTAATATCTGCCTTTCCTTTCACGATTGCTGGCCGTGCCCTTTTTGTGTTGACGGGGGTGGCTATGACTCATTTGCAATACTTGACGATCCCGTTCGTGGCATTCAATTTCCACGTGCTGCCCTATTTTTAATACAAAGATAAAATAAAAGGAGCCTGACATGTTTACAAGAATATTGAGTGTACTGCTGACTACGCTGTTCGTATTTCCCAGCGTTGCACTGTCCGCAGAAAGAAGTGGTGAAGTCGAACTGGCTGTTACTGTCGCCGCACCGGAAGATAGTAAAGATGTCAGGGTCTGGATTCCCTATCCCACGTCGGACAATGTGCAGGATATTTCAAATGTTCGGATAAAAGGTAATTTTTCACATAGCGGCATTTACCGCGAGAAAGAAACCGGCAATCTTGCCCTTTATGCAGAATGGATAACGCCGACCAAAGACCGGGCCATCACCCTGACCTTCGATGCCACCGGCAGAGAATTGATCCGCAGAGATTTCCCCGCAGTAGAGTCCGCCATTCCCGTGGAAATACAGGAATACCTCAAGAGCACCCGGTTCATCCCGACGGATGGCAAGATCAGGGAAATCGCCCTCAGCATAACCAATGACAAGCAGAAGATCAGCGAAAAGGCCCGTGCTGTCTACCAATGGGTTGTCGAAAATACGGTAAGGGATCCGGACGTCAAAGGGTGCGGCACCGGGGAGGTTGATAAGGTACTCGCCAAAAGAGGCGGTAAGTGTGCCGATATCAGTTCGGTCTTCGTTTCGATTGCCAGGGCAGCCGGCGTACCGGCGCGCGAGGTCTTCGGCCTCAGGCTGGGCAAAAAGGATGAAGAGGATATGACCAGCGGGCACCACTGCTGGTCCGAGTTCTATGTTCCTGGTTACGGCTGGGTGCCGGCAGATTCTGCCGATGTCAGAAAGATCATGCTGGTAAACAAGCTGGATCTCAAGGGCGCCAAGGATACGGTCGATTATTACTTCGGGGGTGTTGAGCAATACCGGATTGCGCTGGCCAGGGGCGGCAGGGGTTATTACCTGAACCCGCGCCAGAATGACGGGCCGTTGAATTACTTCATGTACCCCTATGCCGAGGTAAACGGAAAGTCACTCGAATGGCTGGCCGCCCAGACCGACCTGAAGTACAAAATCATATTCAGGGCACACTGATTGAGACGCACAACCAGCAGGTCGTTTTTTCGACCGGGCAGAATAACGGCTGCCTGGTTGATGGGTAGCACTAAATGGCCAACCCAAAAGTAAACGTAATTTTCAAGGATAAATTTTAGGAGACACCATGTTGCTCAAGAAGCACCCTGTATCAAGCATCGCCGCGCTGTCAGCACTTTTAATTACACCAAACGTTTGGGCAGCAGATACGCTGACCGACGCACTCACCGGCGGCAAGGCTTCGGTCAGTCTGCAATACCGCTATGAAGGCGTTAACCAGGTTGGAAAACTTACCGCGAATGCATCCACCGTGCGTCTGCGCCTTGGCTATGAAACAGCAACGTTCAATGGCTTTGGCGCGATGGTTGATGTAGAGTCACTCAAGGCATTGGGGAATGGTTACAACAGCACTGCAAATGGCCAAATCGCCTATGCTGTTGTGGCAGATCCGGAGGCCACAGAAATCAATCAGGCATATCTGAGCTACAGCGGTATTGCCAATACCACTGCAAAATGGGGACGTCAGCGAATCAAGCTGGATAATGAACGCTTTTTCAGCAACGTCTTCTGGCGGCAAATTGAACAAACTTTCGATGCCTTCACATTGACCAATAAATCACTGCCCGATGCTACGGTTACAGCCGGCTATATCACTAATGTCAATCGCGTGTTCAGTAACAGCGCCCTTGCCACCACGGGTGCTACTGCAGGCAACCACAAAATGGGATCGACCATCCTTAATGCGAACTACAAGGGCTGGAATTTTGCCGAATTGTCAGGTTATGCTTACCTGCTGGATTATGACGCTGCCAGTGCGTTCACTGCTTTTTCAACAAATACCTACGGCCTCCGGTTAAAAGGAAGCACCCCGGCAGGCGGCAATAAACTGTTGTACGCGGCAGAATATGCGTCCCAGTCCGACGGTCATGGCAATACGATCAACTTCAAAACCAACTACACCTTGCTGGAAGGCGGTATAGACATTACCAGTGCAGTATTCAAACTTGGCTATGAAGAGCTGGGTACCGATACCGGGGCCACCGGAACGGCTACTATTAAATCCTTCTCGACCCCGCTGGCTTTGCTGCATGGCTTCAATGGCTGGGCCGATATGTTCGCGACCACCCCCGCACAAGGCCTGAAGGATACTTACGTGTCAGCCAATACCAAGCTGGCTGGCATCAACCTTGGTGCGGTTTATCACGACTATCGTGCCGACAAAACCACTGCTGCCCTGACTTCCAGCCAGCTTGGCAGTGAGTGGGGGCTCGTGGCGACGAAGGCCTTTGACAAAAACTACGTGGTCGGGCTGAAGTATGCAGACTATCAAGCCAAAGGCACAACAGCCACCACCTTCGCCACCAATGTCAACACCAAGAAGACATGGTTGTGGGGCGAATTTAAATTCTAAGGAAACACTGATTAAGTCCGTCATCGCGAGGAGCGAAGCGACGCGGCGATCCATAACTGCATGTGATTTATGGAAACTCTGGATTGCTTCGCTGCGCTCGCAATGACGATTTTGGACTTGTTCAGTGTTTCCCTAAGTAGTTCAGTTTACGGATTGGGTTGAATTTTTTGAACAGGAGACTGACCATGAAAAAACTTGTAATCATTACAACACTGCTTTCCTCAATGATGTTTGCGCAAAGCGCAACGGCAGGGGAGGCCATTACCATTCTCGGCGACCCATGCACGGCGCCCTTGGTCAAAAAAATGGGAGATGCATTTACGAAAAAGACCGGTACCGCGGTGAATGTCGAGATCGCGGCCTGCGCGGCTGGCATTTACAAAGCCAGCAACGGGTTAGTGGATATCGGTGTCAGCACCCACGAGGTTGTGCTTGACTATCTTCCGGATGGAACCGTCAACAACATTATCGCCAAGGCACCCACGGTCGTTCTTGTAAACAAGGCAAACCCGGTAAACGACCTCAAACTCCAACAGCTCAAAGATATTCTTTCCGGCAAGATTAAGAACTGGAAAGAGGTCGGAGGCAATGATTCGGAAATTAAGAACGTCCTGTTGCAGCCCTGCACAACCACAATTTTTTCAAAAAGGTCAGCACCCTTTGGCAAAGACATAACGAGGCTGACGCAGGCAGGGAATCCCGTGGCGGCAACCAACCAGCTGGTTGAAGAAAATGAAGGCGCCATGGGGCTTCAGATTTACGGTTACGAGAGCCCCGATGTCAAGGTTATAACCGTGGATGGCTACCTGCCCGACGAAAAGTCATTTCCTTCAAAGTACCAGTTCTATCAGGATTACAACGTGGTCACACAAGTTAATGCCAACAGCAATACCAAGGCCTTTGTCGATTTTGCCCTGAGTCCTGAAGGGCAAGAAATCGTGGCCTCATTGAAGCACATAAGGGTTAAGAAGTAGCGTGTGCCCAAACTGCACCTAATTGACACAGCACAGACTGGCAGGGCACATAAAACATATCAACATCCGTCGCAAATAGCAGCACTCCATAACCAGGCTGCTCCCAAACCTCCCTGCGGGTGTCTTCGGACACCCTTTTTTCCGCTCACTGAATTGCCTGTGGACAGAAACAGGAGCCATCTTCATTGCGCTTTCCCGAAAGAATATCTTTCAACAATCGCATGCATGAGTGATGCGATAATGCGTGTTGGCGCAGCCATCACAGTGGCTGGTAAGTATCACGAACTGAATTTTCCAGGAATATCCCTAATGAACCCATTGCTCGACTGCTCCGGTCTGCCGCGCTTCGCGGAGATCAAGCCTTTACATGTCACACCGGCAATTGAGCAACTGCTGGCGGAAAATCGCACACTGATTGCACGGTTACTGGCCGACGATGCGCCACCGACCTGGAAAAATTTCATCGTGCCGATGGAAGACGCCAATGAGCGGTTGGCGCGCGCCTGGGGTCCGGTCGGGCACTTGAATGCGGTGATGAATTCTCCCGAATTGCGCGAGGCGTATAACGCTACGCTGCCAAAGATCACCCAGTATTACGCCGAGCTCGGCCAGAACCTCGCGCTGTTCAGGAAATTCAAGGCATTGTGCAACAGCGCCGAATTCGAAACGTTGAGTGCGGCACGCAAGAAGATCATCGATAATGAATTGCGCGATTTTCGCCTCGGTGGCGCAGAGCTGCCGGAGGATAAAAAGGTGCGCTATCTGGAAATTCAGGAGCGCTTGTCCGAATTATCAGCGCGCTTCTCCGACAATCTGCTCGATGCGACCAACGACTACACGCTGATTATTGAAAATTGTGACGAGCTGAACGGCTTGCCTGAAGATATTTTGCAAGCGGCTCAGGACGCTGCTCAAGCAGCGCACAAAACCGGCTGGATGTTCACACTGAAAGCTCCATCCTATATGCCGGTGATGCAATTTGCCGATAACCGCGCGCTACGTGAAAAAATGTATCGCGGCTATGGCACGCGTGCCAGCGAGTTCGGCAAGGCGAAGCTGGACAACACACCACTGATGGACGAGATCATCAAACTGCGTGGTGAAGAGGCCGGGCTGCTGGGGTTCGCCAACTTTGGTGAACTATCGCTTGCCAGCAAGATGGCGAACAGTCCGCAGCAGGTAGTCGGGTTCATGCGCGAGCTGGCACAGCGCGCACGTCCCTTCGCCGAAAAAGATCTGGCGGAGCTTCAAGAATTCGCGCGTACCAGGTTGGAAATAGACGAACTGCAATCATGGGATGTCAGTTACGCGAGCGAAAAATTACGCGAGCAGCGCTATGCTTTCTCCGAGCAAGAAGTGAAACAGTATTTTCCGGAAGATGCCGTGCTACCCGGTATGTTCAAGCTGGTCGAGACGCTGTATGGCTTGCAAATCAAAACATCCAGCGCACCGGTATGGCATGACGATGTGCGCTTCTTCGACATCCGCAACACACAGGGGCAACTGGTCGGACAATTCTACCTCGACCTGTATGCCCGCAACAGCAAGCGCGGCGGCGCATGGATGGATGACGTGATTACGCGCCGCCGTCTCGCATCGGGAATCCAGACGCCGGTGGCCTATCTAAACTGCAATTTTTCTCCTCCGGTCGGCGGCAAGTCTGCGGTTTTTACCCACGACGAAGTGATCACGCTGTTCCATGAATTCGGCCACGGGCTGCATCACCTGCTCACCGAAGTCGAAGACCTCGGCGTGTCCGGCATCAACGGCGTGGAATGGGACGCAGTGGAGCTGCCCAGCCAGTTTATGGAAAATTTCTGCTGGGAATGGGAGGTGCTGCACGGCATGACGCGCCATGCGGATACCAATGAAAAGCTGCCGCGCAAATTATTCGACAAGATGCTCGCCGCAAAGAATTTCCAGAGCGGCCTGCAAACCCTGCGCCAAATCGAATTTTCACTATTCGACATGCTGATGCACAGCAGCTTCGAGGCGGGTGGTGCGAAATCCATTTTGCAACTGCTCGACGAAGTGCGCACCGAAGTGGCGGTGCTGATCCCACCTGCGTTCCATCGCTTTCCGCACAGTTTTGCACATATTTTCTCTGGCGGTTATGCAGCAGGTTATTACAGCTACAAATGGGCGGAAGTGCTGTCCGCCGATGCATATAGCCTGTTCGAAGAAAACGGCGTGCTAAATCCGGATGTCGGTGCGCGCTTCCGCAGCGAAATACTGGCGATGGGCGGTAGCCGCGGCGCAATGGAATCATTCAGCGCGTTCCGCGGACGCGAGCCTGGTATCGACGCATTATTGCGGCATAATGGGCTACTCTGAAGAGCGCCTTAGGAGGAGAAATGAATCGCATTATTTTGCTGTTAGGTTGCTTGGCGATTATGCCGGTCGCAATTCATGCGGACGAATTGTATCGCTGGGTAGATGCACAGGGTAAAGTGCATTATGGCGATGTGCCTCCGGCGGGCGGGACACAGATCGAAACCAGAAGATTTGCTGAAACCGTTACGCCAAGTGAAAACCTGCCCTATGCGACGCGACACGCCCAGCAGAATTTTCCGGTCATTCTGTACGTTGCGGAAAACTGTACCGAATATTGCGAGCAGGCGCGCAATCTGCTGAACCAGCGCGGCATTCCATTCAGCGAGAAGGCGTTGCAGACTCAGGAACAAATCGATGCCTTCAAAACACTTTCCGGCAGCGGCAGCGTGCCCACGCTTGGAGTGGGCAAGACCTTCCTGAAAGGCTTTCTGGCAGAACAGTGGCATCGTGAACTCGACATCGCAGGCTATCCTAAAATCGCACCATATCGTTCACCCACTACATTGCCTGTACCCGTGCCTGCTGCGGCAAATGTGATTGCCCCGATAAATCCTGAATCCACCGGCGAGACCGCTCAAGACGGTGACACCGGACAATGAAACTGGCCACCTGGAATGTCAATTCACTGAAAGTGCGCCTGGCGCAGGTGCTGGACTGGCTCGCGGCCAACCCGGTTGAGGTGTTGTGCTTGCAGGAAACCAAGCAGCAGGACAATGATTTTCCACAGGCTGCATTGCAGGCGGCAGGCTATCACAGCGTATTCAGTGGGCAGAAGACCTACAACGGTGTGGCAATCCTGAGCCGCACGCCGGCCAGTAATGTCCAAAAGGGTATTCCGGATTTTGCCGACGAACAGAAGCGCGTTATCGCCGCCAGTATCGGCGATATTCGCGTGGTGTGCGTGTACGTGCCGAACGGGCAGAGCGTGGATTCCGACAAGTACCAGTACAAATTATCCTGGCTGGCCGCGCTGCATGACTGGTTGAAACAGGAGTTGATACGCTACCCCAAGCTGGTGCTGCTGGGCGACTACAATATCGCGCCGGAAGATCGCGATGTCCATGACCCGATTGCCTGGCAGGGTAATGTGCTGGTCAGCGAGCCGGAGCGGCAACAGTTCCGGAATCTGTTGCAGCTTGGGCTGCATGATTGCTTCCGCCTGTTCGAGCAGGCCGAAAAATCCTATTCCTGGTGGGATTATCGCAGAATGGCGTTCCGCCGCAACACCGGGCTGCGTATCGATCACATTTTGATCAGCGAGCCACTCGTCGCGCTATGCAAAAACTGCGTGATCGACAAAGCGCCGCGCAAACTGGAAAGGCCGTCGGATCACACGCCGGTAGTAGCGGAGCTGTAATTTCCGGCGGCTATCCTCAACTTCTCCACCCGGCTTACCGGCAAACGAAAACGGTATCCTGCCGCGTAACAGCAGAAACCAACCCCATAGAGCACCCCATTTATTCCAAATCTGCTTCCCACGCATTGCCATAGACCTTTCCGTTGCGCGACAGGATCAGCATCTGGTACATGCTGGTAAACCACATGAATGTGGATGCCACACTATAGCCAAAGCCGCCAACCATGGTGAGCCAGGCGAAACCAGGGATCCACTTGGTAAGCCACCAGGAAAGTATGTCTGCGATCAGGAAGGCAAAAGGAAAAGCGATCGCGGAGATCTTCAACCACTTTGGTATGCCAACTGCGAAGCTAAAAATAAATCCAACAAAAAAGAAAATGAAGCTGATTCCAGACAAGTGGATATGTGACACCCTGGTCAGAGTCTGAATGCTTGCACCCTCACTGGTTTTTGCCAGCTTTTTGACTTCTTTATACTTGGTGAAATCAGCGAGATTGGGAGTAGTGCTATGGCACATCGCGCAATGCTGTCCAAAGACATCCTTGAGGCGCGGCTCCCAGTCGGCTTCGGGTGCCCCATCGCGAATCCACTTGATGATATCGAGGCGCGCTTCCGGCGTACCCATTTCCTTCATCGATCCGTTGAGCTTGCTTTCCAGCTGACTTCCGCTACGGTTTCCATAATAGCTGTACACGATATCGTCCAGGGATAGTCCCGGCTTGCCATCTGCCATGCCGTGCGTCAGCATGATCTGCAATCCTGCCATGCACAAGCCCAGTCCGATTGCGAGCAGATATCCGGAGAAAAGCACCTTGACAGGCACCGGCAGGTTAGGCAGATTCATCCATGACAGATCAGAAGGCACTGGTTTCATTTTATTGCCTTACGGTCCGTTATCAAAATTCAGCAAACTGTTGATACTTCACCTTGCCAGCCGGTCATTTATTGAGTTCTCAATGGTAAACACTCAATGACCAATATCTTTCCAGATTTCTTTTTTCAGCGCGTAAACCAGCAAGAGCAACAGGAATAGGAAGCCCAGCACGATAAAACCGAGTTTATGGCGCACCAGCTTGGCCGGTTCACCCATGAACACCAGGTAGTTGGTCAAATCGGCGATAGCAACATCATATTCAGCGGGGCTCATTGTGCCTGGCTTGTCCAGCACCAGTTTGCCGGCTTCATGTCCTTCGCCATGAGATATCTCCAACTTTTGTTCACCCTGCAATTCTGCCAATATATGCGGCATACCGACATTCGGAAAAATTGCATTATTCCAGCCACTCGGGCGGCTGCTGTCCACGTAAAAGCTCCGCATGTAGGTATAGAGCCAGTCCGGACTGCGCGAACGCGCAATCACACTGAGGTCGGGAGGGGCGACACCGTACACCTGTGTGGCCGCTTCCTTGTCCATGGCTGCCTGCATGGTCGAGCCGAGCTTCATCCCTTCGGGTAGCAACAAATCTTTCCTGATCTGCTCTTCGCTCATGCCGATGTCCTTCAGGCGGTTGTAGCGCATATAGACGGCACCGTGACAGCTCAGGCAATACGAGGTAAAAAGTTTTGCACCGCGCTGCAGCGAAACTTTATCCTCCAGATCAACCGGTGCCCTGTCCAGAGCAACTCCCGTCCCGCTGGCGATTGCCGCCACTGGCATGGTTATCAACAACAACAGCGTCCCTAATTTTTTGATTGCATTCATATCAACGAGCCTCTCTCTGCTCTATTCGGCAGTGGTCTTATTTGAACGTCACACGATCCGGTTCAGGTTTGCACTTGTCGATTTTGGTATACCAGGGCATCAACAGGAAAAAGGCGAAGTACACTACAGCAAGTACCCGGGCAATCACGGTATATACAGGAGAGGCCGGCAACAGGCCCAACGTACCGAGACCGATAAAGCTTATTACAAACAATGTCAGAAAAGTCTTATAGATTGGACCGCGATAGCGGATTGATTTGACCTTGCCGCGATCCAGCCACGGAAGGAAGAAGAATGCCATGGTGGCCACACCCATCGCCACCACGCCCGGGAACTGCGAACCGAACATCGGCGGTACGGCACGAAGGATCGCGTAATACGGGGTGAAGTACCACACCGGAGCAATGTGCTCGGGTGTCTTCATCGGGTTGGCCGGGACGAAGTTGTTGTCTTCAAGAAAGTAGCCCCCCATATCCGGTGCGAAGAAGATAATCGCGCAGAAGACGATCAGAAAGCCGACCACGCCCACACTGTCCTTTACAGTGTAATAGGGGTGGAAGGGGATACCATCCAGCGGCTTGCCGTGGGAGTTCTTGTGTTTCTTGATTTCGATCCCGTCCGGGTTGTTCGAGCCAACTTCGTGCAGTGCCACGAGGTGCGCAACCACAATCCCCACCAGCAACAGCGGGATGGCGATGACATGCAATGCAAAGAAGCGGTTCAGGGTGACATCTGAAATTACATAGTCGCCACGGATTAGCAGAGACAAATCCGGGCCGATAAACGGAACGGAGGAAAACAGATTGACGATCACCTGCGCGCCCCAGAACGACATCTGGCCCCACGGTAGCAGATAACCCATGAACGCCTCAGCCATCAGCATAAGGTAAATAACCATGCCGATGATCCACAGCAGCTCGCGCGGATTGCGATAAGAACCGTACATCAGACCGCGAAACATGTGCAGGTAAATCACCACAAAAAACATGGAGGCGCCGGTGGAATGAATGTAGCGCAACAGCCAGCCCCATTGTACGTCGCGCATGATGTACTCGACGGAAGCGAAAGCGAACAGCGCGTCCGGCTTGTAGTTCATGGTCAGGAAAATGCCGCTGACGATCTGAATCACCAGCACCATCAAGGCGAGGGAGCCAAAAAAATACCAGAAGTTAAAGTTTTTCGGCGCATAGTATTCCGAGACATGCGCCTTCCAGGTGGCGGTCAGCGGAAAACGGGCATCAATCCAGCCGAGCAATTTTTTTAGCAGGTTCATTATGCGGCTCCTTTACTGTCGTCGCCGATCAGGAGTCGGCCATCACTCAGATATTTGTGTGACGGTACAATCATGTTGGTTGGCGCCGGCGCTCCCTTGTATACGCGCGCCGCCAGATCAAAACGTGAGCCGTGGCAAGGACAGAACCAGCCGCCAACCCAGTCTGCACCCAGATCAACCGGCGCAACTTCCGGGCGATAAGTTGGCGAACAGCCCAGGTGGGTACAGATGCCAAGCACCACAAAATACTCGGGTTTGATGGAGCGGGTGGGGTTGTGACAGTAGGCGGGTTGCTGCGGGACAGAAGAGGTGGGGTCGGCCAATTCTTCATTGTGATCGGGTAGCGAATCAATCATTGCCTGAGTGCGGCGCACAATCCATACCGGTTTGCCCTGCCATTCGATGCTCATCATCATGCCAGGCTCGAGCTTGCTGATATCTACCTCTACCGGCGCGCCGGCCGCCTTGGCACGCTCGCTCGGCATTAAACTCAATACAAATGGTGCACCAGCTCCCACTGCTGCAACGCCGCCCGCTGCCGTGGTGGCAGCAATCAATAGTTGCCGCCTACCGCGATCTACCCTGTTGGTCATAACTATCGCTCCTCAAAAATTAAGACCTCCAGCATGGCCGGAGGGCTTTATTAATTAGTTTTATGAGCCGCTTTGGGCGGCTGTTGAAGATCGCTTACGGCCGCCCTAATGCTACGAGGGCCTTTAGATGATTCCTGCCGATCTTAAATAAATCCACTTGACCAAGTGCTCGCTTTCCACTTCTGGTTTCAAATTATTTATGAATCGCTTTACTACCTCTTTACGTCAGACAAGCAAATGTCCCCTGTCCCAAAAGAAGTGCGCCGCAGAATTGTATTTTCCCTAGTGTCTCAAAATTATCCGGAACCACTTTTTTCGAATACTACCCCAATTACCCACAATAGTGTCCAGTATTTAAAACGGCTTGATGAATATTCCGGGACGCCTCTGTGTACTCTAAAACTCCAGTGGATCAATGTCCAGTGACCAGCGCAGTTTCGGCGCAGGCAACACATCCAGTAAGAGTTGCCAATCCCGTAAAAATTGCTGCAAATCCTTGCGTCGCAAGCCTTGCACCAGCAACTGTGCCCGAATATGGTTGGCACGACGTGGCAGCGCAGCAGGCACCACACCAAAGACCTCCACATCCCGCTTCATTCCTAGGGCAGCGGCACGTGCCTTGTTGAGAAACGCATAAACCTCGGCCTCCTGCCTGCCCTCGGCGCGCAGCATGGCCTGATACACGAACGGAGGAAAACCGGCCATCTGCCGTTCGGCAAGCTGCGCGGCAGCGAAGCCTTCAAAGTCATGCGCCTGCAAGGCGCGAAACAGCGGATGATCCGGGAAGGCGGTTTGAATGATCACTTCGCCCGGTTTATCGGCGCGCCCGGCGCGCCCACCCACTTGCGCCAGTTGCGCGAACAGTTTCTCCGCAGCGCGGAAGTCACTGCTGTACAGCGCGCTATCCGGATTGAGTACGCCGACCAGCGTCAGTGCGGGAAAATCGTGTCCCTTCGCGAGCATCTGCGTACCGACCAAAATGTCCACTTCGTTGGTGTGTATCTGCTCGCGCATGGTTTGCCAGGCGCGCTTGTTGCGCGTGCTGTCGCGGTCGACACGCAGAATACGCGCCTCCGGAAAGCGTTCCTGCAACACGCTTTCCACACGCTGCGTGCCACTGCCAACCGGATACAGATCGGCGTTACCGCAATCCGGACAGGCATGCGGCACATGCAATTGATAACCGCAGTGATGGCAGCGCAGCCGCTTGTCGTTCAGGTGCAACACCATTTTGCCCGCGCAATGTTTGCAACCGGACAGCCAGCCGCAGCCGGTGCACATCAGCACCGGCGCATAACCACGGCGGTTGATGAACAGCAGGCTCTGCTCCTTACGCGCGATGCGCTGCCCTATCTCGCGCAGCAGGTTCTCGCTGATGCCGTGGTGCATCACCGTCTGGTTGATGTTGATGCAGCGCACCGACGGTAACTGCGCCTCGGCGAGCGCACGTCCGCTCAATTTGAGCATCTGATAACGCCCACTTTGCGCGTTGTAATAGCTCTCCAGCGACGGTGTGGCCGAACCCAGCACGATCGGCACCTTGCTTTGATTGGCACGAAAAATCGCCACATCGCGTGCGGAATAGCGCAATCCATCCTGCTGTTTGAATGAACCGTCATGCTCCTCGTCCACAACAATCAATGCAAGCCTGGGCAGCTCGGTGAACACCGCCAGCCGCGTGCCGAGCACAATCTGCGCCGCGCCCGATTGCGCCTGCTGCCAGTTATGCAAGCGCTCGCCCTCGCTCAAGCCGCTGTGCAAACTGATCAGATTTACATCCGGGAAGCGGCTGCGAAAATACTGTTCCAGTTGCGGCGTGAGATTGATCTCCGGTACCAGCAGCAACACCTGTCCGCCGCGTTGCAGCACATGATGCATCAGATGCACATACACCTCGGTCTTGCCGCTGCCGGTAATGCCGTGCAGCAGAAAGCACGCATAGCCCTGCGCTGCGCTGACCGCATCCACCGCCTGCTGCTGCTCGGCAGTCAGCGTATGAGCGTTGTCGAAAGTGTGCTGCGCAATATCCCCTCCCCTTTGCAGGGGGAGGGCTAGGGAGGGGGTAGAAGCGCATTGCTCAATCCACCCCTCCGCAACCAGCGCCTTGAGCTGTACCCCCGCCGTCGCCGACAGGCTTTTGAGCTGCGCGAGGTTGCACGGGCTTTCGGCAAGCTTCGCCAAGATGCGCCGCTGCACCACCTTGCGTTTGGGGAAGTTTTCAAGATCGAGAGCCGCACCGCTTGCGCTCAAGCGATAGCTCAAAATTGGTTTTGTGGTAATTGGCTTGTCGGAGCGCAACCGCGTCGGCAACGCGGCCAGCACCGTCGGCCCGATAGGATAATGATAGTAGTCGCTACAAAAATGCAACAGGTCAAGCACTTCCGCCGACAGCGGCGCGCTATCATACAGCACCTGCATCGCCGGTTTGACGCGCTCCGGCGCCATCTCCGAAACTGCCGCAATCCCCATCACTACCCCAACCATGCGCCTGCTCCCGAACGGCACGATCACGCGCTGACCGACGGCAACATCCCCCGTCACCGTGTAGTCGAACAGGATGGGTAATGGAATATCAAGGGCAACGCGGGCAATAGGCATAAGTTGTGATTGTCGCAGAAATAAAAAAGCCGCAGGAAAGCATCCTGCGGCTTGTCGTTCATGCTACCCGATTAATGATATTTGCGGCTCAGTTCATGCACCGCCTGCACCAGTGCCGCCGCGTGTTCCGGGTTGGAGTGCTGCGAAATACCGTGGCCCAGGTTGAATACATGGCCGCTACCGTAGCCGTAGCTGGCGAGAATGCGCTCAACCTCGTTGCGGATCGCCTCCGGAGAAGCAAATAGCACGGCAGGATCCATGTTGCCCTGTAGCGCGACTTTGTCGCCGACCTTCTGCCGCGCGCTGCCAATATCCATGGTCCAGTCCAGCCCCACCGCGTCGCAGCCACTGCCGGCGATGCTTTCGATCCACAGGCCGCCGCCCTTGGTGAACACGATGGACGGAATACGCACGCCGTCTTTTGTCTTGATCAGACCATTGATGATGCGCTGCGTATAAGCCAGCGAGAATTCGTGAAACGCCGCATGCGACAGCACACCGCCCCACGAATCAAAAATCATCACCGCCTGCGCACCCGCTTCGATTTGCGCATTCAGGTAAGCGATTACCGCCTGTGTGGTGACTTCGAGAATGTGGTGCATCAGCTTTGGCTCGTTGTACATCAGGGTCTTCACCTTGGCGTAGTCACTGCTGCCGCCACCCTCGACCATATAGCAGGATAATGTGAACGGACTACCGGAAAAACCGATCAGCGGCACACGGCCATCCAGCGCCTTGCGGATCTGCGTCACGGCGTCGGTGACGTAACGCAGATCCGTGCCGATATCCGGCACGCGCAACGCCTTGATCGCCGCCTCATCGCGCAGCGGGCGTTCAAATTTCGGGCCTTCGCCGTCGGCAAAATACAACCCCAGACCCATCGCATCCGGCACGGTGAGGATGTCGGAGAACAGGATCGCGGCGTCCAGCGGGAAGCGCTCCAGCGGTTGTAGCGTCACCTCGGTGGCAAAATCCGGGCTCTTGCACAGACCGAGGAAGCTGCCGGCGCGCTGACGCGATTCGCGGTATTCCGGCAGGTAGCGGCCAGCCTGGCGCATCATCCACATCGGAGTGTATTCAGTCGGTTGGCGCAGCAGGGCGCGTAGGAAGGTGTCGTTTTTCAGTTTAAAGTTCATTGGCATAACCTAACTCAATTTCTCGTTAAAATATTACAGAAAATGCAGGATGCAATAAGCGTATGGCATTGCACCATTTCATCCGGTGTAATTCCCGTTGGCTATTGAATCCTACGCGGATTGCAGATTACTTTTTTGTTATCGGGGCAAAACGGAACTACCCATCAAATATTCGTCCACCGCTTTCGCACACTGACGGCCTTCGCGGATCGCCCATACCACCAGCGACTGGCCACGGCGCATGTCGCCGGCGGCGAACACCCTGTCCCTGTTGGTAGCGTAGCTCTCGGTGTCGGCCTTGGCGTTGCCGCGACCATCCTTGTCGATACCGAATGCATCCAGCACCTGTTGCAACGGATTGGTGAAGCCCATTGCCAAAAATACCAGGTCGGCCTTTAGTTCGAATTCGCTGCCCGCGACCTCACTCATCCTACCGTCTTTCCACTCGACGTGCACCACGCGAATATTTTCGACCTTGCCGTTCTTGCCAACAAACTCTTTGGTGGCAATGGCCCAGTCGCGCGAACAACCTTCTTCGTGCGAACTGGAAGTGCGCAGCTTGAGCGGCCAGTACGGCCACACCAAATATTTATTTTCCACCTCAGGTGGGCACGGCATCACCTCGATCTGTGTCACCGAGGCCGCACCGTGGCGGTTGGAAGTACCGACGCAATCGGAGCCAGTGTCGCCGCCACCGATCACGACCACATGCTTACCCTTGGCACTGATCGGATTCTTGCCGTCACCGGCTACTTCTTTATTCTGCGGAATCAAAAACTCCAGCGCGTAATGCACACCTTTGAGTTCACGTCCCGGCAGCGGCAAATCACGCGGCTGTTCGGCGCCGCCCGCCAAAATCACCGCATCGAACTTTTTCAGTAATTCGTCCGGTATGATCGTTTTTTTCGCGTCGTTCGTCACGCCCCTGGGTAATTCACCTTGGCCCGGCGCTCCCTTACCGATGAAGGTGCGGGTCTGAAACTTCACGCCTTCTGCCTCAAGTTGCGCCATACGCCAATCGATCAGCCGCTTGTCGAGCTTGAAGTCAGGGATACCGTAGCGCATCAGACCGCCGATACGGCTGTTTTTCTCAAACACCACCACGTCATGCCCGGCCCGTGCCAGTTGTTGCGCCGCCGCCAGACCGGCGGGACCGGAGCCAACCACGGCAACTTTCCTGCCGGTCTTTTTCGCAGGCGGCTGTGCTACCACCCAGCCATTTTCACCGCCCTTGTCGATGATGGCACGCTCGATGGACTTGATGCCCACCGCATTGCTGTTGATGTTCACCACGCAAGCCGCCTCGCACGGCGCGGGGCAGATGCGGCTGGTGACTTCCGGGAAATTGTTGGTGGATTGCAGTACGTCCAGCGCTTGCTCCCAGTTGCCGCGGTACACCAGGTCATTCCAGTCCGGGATGATGTTGTTGACCGGGCAGCCGCTGGTGCAGAACGGCACACCGCAATCCATGCAACGCGCGCCCTGTATCTTGGCCTGCCCATCGGTCAGGTGCGGCGTGAACTCTCGGTAATTTGCCAGTCGTTCCGCCACCGGCAAATGCTCTTCATTCAGGCGGTCGAACTCCATAAATCCGGTTGGCTTGCCCATTATGCAGCCCCCTCTTTTGCTTTGAACCTGGCCTTGGGCTGTTGCACCGCAATGTCCTGTAGTACACGACGATATTCATGCGGGAACACTTTGACGAATTTGCTGCGGCAAACCTCCCAGTTATCGAGTATCTGTTTTGCCCGGACAGAGCCGGTGTATTGCACGTGGCGTTCAATCAGCGACTTCAATTGCAACTCGTCCGACTGCCCGTTGTGCAGCACGGCTTCCTTACGCTGTTTGGCGGCGGGCAATACCACTTCGCACGATGCCATCGCGCTGTTGCAGCAACTGTCGATCCGGTCGGCTTCGTCGTAAACGTAGGCAATGCCGCCCGACATACCGGCAGCAAAGTTTCGTCCGGTTGCGCCCAGCACGACCACCGTGCCACCGGTCATGTACTCGCAACCGTGATCACCAATGCCTTCGACCACTGCGGTTGCACCAGAATTGCGCACGCAGAAGCGCTCTCCGGCCACTCCGGCAAAGAACGCTTCACCCTGGGTTGCGCCGTACATGACGGTGTTGCCGACGATGATATTTTCTGCTGCCTTGCCACCGAAATCCGGATGCGGCCGAACGATAATTCTGCCGCCCGAAAGGCCCTTGCCGACATAGTCGTTCGCCTCGCCCACCAGGTCGAAGGTAATACCTTTGGCCAGAAAGGCGCCGAAGCTCTGCCCCGCCGTGCCGCGCAGCCGGACGTGAATGGTATCGTCCGGCAAACCGGCAGCACCATATTTTTCTGCCACGCGACCGGAGAGCATTGCCCCCACCGTCCGGTTGATATTGCGGATGGCTACCTCGGCGTTGACCTTGGTGCCCTTCTCCAATGCCGCCGAAGCCTGCATGATGATCTGGTGGTCAAGCGCCCCGGACAGACCGTGATCTTGCGTTTCGCAATGCCTCCTGGGCACTGTCGCCGGAAGCTTGGGTTGATAAAACACCCTGGAAAAATCCAGTCCCTTCGCCTTCCAGTGTTCGACGCCAGCCTTCATGTCGAGAAGATCGGTGCGACCGATCAACTCGTCGAGTTTGCGGACACCCATTTGCGCCATCAACTCGCGAACTTCATCAGCAATGAAAAAGAAGAAATTTACCAAGTGCTCGGGCTGGCCGGTAAAGCGCTTGCGCAACTCCGGATCCTGAGTTGCCACACCGACCGGGCAGGTATTGAGGTGGCACTTGCGCATCATGACGCAGCCTTCCACCACCAGTGGCGCAGTGGCAAAACCGAATTCATCCGCACCCAGCAGCGCACCGATGACCACGTCGCGGCCGGTCTTAACCTGGCCGTCAACTTGCACCCGGATACGTCCGCGCAAATTATTCAACACCAGGGTTTGCTGAGTTTCCGAAAGGCCAAGCTCCCAGGGGGTTCCCGCGTGCTTGACGGAAGACAGGGGCGAAGCACCGGTGCCACCATCATGTCCGGCGATAACCACATGGTCTGCCTTCGCTTTGGCCACACCTGCCGCCACTGTGCCAACCCCCAGCTCGGACACCAGCTTGACCGAAATGCTGGCCTTTGAGTTTACGTTCTTGAGGTCGTGGATCAGTTGCGCAAGGTCTTCGATCGAATAGATATCGTGATGCGGCGGCGGCGAAATGAGACCAACACCAGGTACCGAGTGGCGCAGGTGGCCAATGTAATCGGTCACCTTATGCCCCGGCAGTTGCCCGCCTTCTCCCGGTTTCGCGCCTTGTGCCATCTTGATCTGGATCTGCTCGGCATTAACCAGATATTCGGCGGTCACGCCGAAGCGACCGGAAGCCACCTGCTTGATTGCCGAGCGTAGCGAATCGCCGGCTTGCAACGTAAAGTCACGTTCGATCCGATCTGCACCGATGATGTCGGATACTTTTTCCCCGCCTTTTACCGGTAAAAACCGTTTGGCATCCTCGCCCCCTTCGCCGGTGTTCGACTTTCCGCCAATGCGGTTCATCGCAATCGCCAGTGCGATATGCGCTTCAGTCGAAATTGAGCCCAGCGACATCGCGCCGGAGGCGAAACGCTTGACGATCTCCCTGGCGGGTTCGACTTCATCGAGCGGCACAGGAGTGCCTGCCGACGTAATCTCGAACAGACCGCGCAAAGTCATGTGGCGCTTGCTCTGATCATTGATCAGAGCCGCATATTCCTTGTAGGTAGAATACTTTCCGGAACGTGTGGCGTGTTGCAATTTGGCGATTGAATCGGGCGTCCACATGTGCTCTTCTCCATGCACACGGAAAGCATATTCGCCGCCTTCATCCAGCGCGTGATCCAGCACCATATCCCGGCCAAACGCCTGCTGGTGCAACAGCAACGCTTCTTCGGCCACGTCAAAAACATCCAGACCTTCGATATTGGATGCCGTGCCGGTAAAGTATTTATCAACAAACCCTTTCTTCAGTCCGACCGCTTCGAAAATCTGTGCGCCGGTGTAGGACATGTAGGTCGAGATGCCCATCTTGGACATCACCTTGCAGAGCCCTTTACCGATACCCTTGGTAAAATTCTTGGTGTACTTTTCGGCCAGCGCAGCGTCGCCGCGCGCAAGCCCCGCAAGAGTTTCCATGGCCAGATACGGATGCACGGCCTCGGCTCCGTAGCCGCCAAGCAAGGCAAAGTGATGGGTTTCGCGTGCCGAGCCGGTTTCAACGACCAGGCCGGTGCTGGTGCGCATGCCCTTTTTCACCAGGTGATGATGCACGGCCGATGTCGCCAGTAACGCGGGAATGGGGAAATTATCTGCCGACACCTTGCGATCCGAAACAATCAGGACATTGGCGCCGGAACGCACCGCGTCTTCCGCCTCGGCAACCATAGAGGCCAAGCGCGCCTCGATGCCTTCCTTACCCCACACAACCGGGTAACAAATATCCAATTCGTAAGAATGGAGTTTGCCGCCCGTGTATTTTTCGATATGACGGATCTTCTCCATGTTTTCAGGAGAAAGAACCGGCTGTGACACCTCAAGACGGATTGGCGGATTAATGTCGGATACTTCCAGCAGATTCGGCTTCGGCCCGATAAAAGACAGCAAGGACATCACCATTTCCTCGCGGATTGGATCAATCGGCGGATTGGTCACTTGCGCGAATAACTGCTTGAAGTAGTAATAAAACTGCTTCAGTTTGCCGGACAATACCGGCAGCGCGCTGTCATTGCCCATCGAACCGGTGGCCTCTTCGCCATTTTCTGCCATCGGTTGCAGGATGAATTTCAAGTCTTCCTGCGTGTAGCCAAACGCCTGTTGACGTTCGAGCAGAGGAATGGGTGATCTTGCCCGCTGCTCACTCACAGTCTGAACCTCGTCGAGCTTGATGCGTATCTTGTCGATCCACTCGCGGTATGGCTTGGCGTTGGCAAGGGAATCCTTGATCTCCTTGTCGTCGATGATACGCCCCTGCATGGTGTCGATCAGGAGCATTTTGCCCGGCTGCAAGCGCCATTTTTTGACAATACTGCTTTCCGGGATCGGCAGGACGCCGGCCTCGGAGGCCATCAGTACCAGATCGTCATCGGTGATGATGTAACGCGCCGGACGCAAGCCATTGCGATCCAGCGTTGCACCGATTTGCCGGCCATCGGTAAACGCCATTGCCGCCGGGCCATCCCATGGTTCCATCATCGCCGCGTGATACTCATAAAAGGCACGGCGATTCTCGTCCATCGTACCGTGCTTCTCCCACGTTTCCGGAATCATCATCATGATGGCATGTGCCAGCGAATAGCCGCTCATCACCAGCAACTCGAGTGCATTGTCGAATGCGGCAGAATCGGATTGGCCGGGGTAAATTAGCGGCCATATTTTTTTCAGATCCTTGCCCAAAAGCGGCGAGGAAACGCCCTTTTCACGGGCGCGCATCCAGTTGTAATTGCCGCGTATGGTGTTGATCTCACCGTTGTGCGCAATCATGCGGAACGGGTGTGCCAGATTCCATTTTGGGAAAGTGTTGGTGGAAAAGCGCTGATGCGTCAGCGCCAGCGCCGAAACGCAGCGCGTGTCCTGCAAATCCTTGTAGTAAACCCCGACCTGATCGGCCAGCAACAAGCCTTTATACACAATCGTGCGCGCCGACATGGAAACGGTGTAATACCCCTTGGCGTGTTCCAGTTCGAGGCGTTGAATGGCATTGGCCGCGCGGCGGCGGATAACGAACAGGCGGCGCTCCAGCGCATCCGTCACCAGCACGTTGTCGCTCCGGCCAATGAATATCTGGCGGATCACCGGCTCCTGCTTGCGCACGGCGGGCGACATCGGCATGTCACCATTCGCCGGCACATCGCGCCAGCCGAGAACCACCTGTCCTTCACCGCGAACGGAGCGTTCAAGCTCTTCCTGACATGCGGAGCGAGCCGCACTCTCACGCGGCAGAAAAACCATGCCGACCCCGTATTCGCCCGGCAGCGGCAGGGTTACGCCCTGCTTGGCCATTTCCTCGCGAAAAAGCCGATCCGGAATCTGTATCAACAATCCGGCGCCATCTCCCTGCAAGGCATCGGCTCCCACCGCACCGCGGTGATCCAGGTTTTTCAGAATCAAGAGACCCTGCTTGATGATGCTGTGGCTTTTCTTGCCCTTGATATGTGCGACAAAGCCTACTCCACAGGCATCGTGCTCCTGGTGTGGATCATACAAACCCTGTTGTTGGGGAGAAGCAGAGAAATTCACGGTATTCCTTAGATCGAAATATCAAAGTAAACAGCAGCCGACAATGCGGGGGCAAATTACTCACCCCCAATTACCACCGTTTCTTTTTCCGCACGAACCAACACTTCATCAGACTATCTGGCCATTTTTTTTTCCATCGGACTAGATCAAGCCGAGTGCCACCATCGACTTCGCGACCTTCATGAATCCGGCAATATTCGCGCCGACAACATAGCTGCCAGTTGAGCCAAATTCCTCCGCTGTCTCATAAGTCGTTTCGTGGATGTTGGTCATGATCTGATCGAGCTTATTTTCGGTAAACTCGAATGACCAGGAATCGCGGCTGGCATTTTGCTGCATCTCGAGCGCCGAGGTTGCCACGCCGCCCGCATTGACAGCCTTGCTGGGCCCATACGCGATTTTCGCATCAAGAAAAATCTTGACGCCTTCCGGTGTAGTGGGCATGTTCGCCCCTTCGCCAACGGCGATGCAGCCGTTCTTGACCAGCATCTTGGCGTCCTTGCCATTGAGCTCGTTCTGGGTCGCGGAAGGCATCGCCACCTGGCAGGGAATATCCCAGATATTACCGCCGGCGACATACTTTGCATCCTTGTGATAATCCGCATATTCGGAAATCCTGCGCCGTTCGACTTCCTTGAGTTTCTTGACGAGGTCGAGGTCGATCCCTTTCTCATGGACGATGATGCCATTCGAGTCGGAACAGGCAATGACTTTCGCACCGAGCTGGTTCAGCTTCTCGATCGTGTAAATTGCGACGTTACCGGAACCCGAGACCACACAGGTTTTACCCTCGATGGAATCCTTGCGTGCCTTAAGCATTTCGCGCACAAAGTAGACGGCGCCATATCCGGTCGCCTCCATTCTGACGAGAGAACCGCCCCAGCTGATCCCCTTACCGGTCAATACGGCGGATTCATACCGGTTGGTTATACGCTTATACTGGCCGAACAGGTAGCCAAGCTCGCGGCCGCCAACACCAATATCGCCCGCAGGAACATCCGTATATTCACCGAGGTGCCGGTAAAGTTCGGTCATGAAGCTCTGGCAAAAGCGCATGATCTCGTTGTCGGATTTGCCTTTTGGGTCAAAGTCGGAGCCGCCCTTGCCGCCGCCGATCGGCATGCCGGTCAACGCATTTTTGAAGATCTGCTCGAAACCCAGGAACTTGATGGTACCGAGATAGACGGATGGGTGGAAACGCAGGCCACCCTTGTAGGGGCCGATGGCGCTGTTGAATTCAACACGGAAACCGCGGTTGATATGGACGACACCCTTATCATCCTGCCATGGCACACGAAAGATGATCTGGCGTTCGGGTTCGCAGACGCGCTCTATGATTTTCTGCTCGACAAATTCCGGATACTTGACGAGCACCGGACCGAGCGACTCAAGCACTTCATGGACAGCCTGGTGAAATTCATCCTCTCCGGGGTTCCTCGCCTTGACCTGTTGATAAATCGTTTCGATTTTCTCCCCCAATGCCGCTGCCATAACGCCTCCCGTAAGTTAAAAGATCCGCCCAGAACCCAGCCAAATCCCCCGCCCAACGGGGAGGGGGAAAATAAGGGGGGAGGCATTGTAGCTACATTACCCACTTGCCACAAGCCAGAGCCTTGTCCAATGACAAGTGAGCCTGAACGAAGGGTCGTGTTTCCACCGTAAGATGAGCCTGGCGGGGCGGAAGTTGGGATCATGGAGACATGATCGTGACTATGCACACCCAAGGACTACAGACA
>Ga0307377_10000159_pt1 | contig 94052 bp, 73 predicted proteins | sample TR3MG_FD_202535 | JGI IMG/M metagenome (GOLD analysis project Ga0307377, IMG submission 202535) | Soil microbial communities from Risofladan, Vaasa, Finland - TR-3 | ecosystem: Environmental > Terrestrial > Soil > Coastal area > Acid sulfate soil | place: Finland: Risofladan, Vaasa | collected...
ATTGCATCAGCACAAAGTTCTCAATTCTGAATTATTGATGTTAGAAGAAAACGAAAATATCACCATAAAAGACATTGATAAAATAGAATTGGAAAGCAGGAAATAAATTTATTTTAATCAACATCAGACTATGCAGGTTCTTTCCTGAAAAGCTGATTATGTGAGTTGGTAGAAAGGCTTTTAACAAGATAAGCCAATGCCGCGCTAATGCCTGCAATCAGAACAATCTTAAGTGAAGGCCAGTCAAAAACTGCACCTGATCCAAGTATCTTTATGATCCCATCAATCATCGCTGCCAGAAATGCAATAAGAAGACCATTGATTAGATCCCTGTAGTCGAGTGTAAAAATCTTCGATTTCATTTGTCATGTTTTTAAATGATTAATAAAAATATTGATGGCTCACGTCTTTTTTTATACAAAACCACACGTAATTTAATGCAGGTAACGGGCGATAAAGGTTACGGCTGGATGCCCTATGATTATATCCTTAATAACCTGGCTCTGGATTTCTGGTCGTTGCCTGGGATGAATTGGGTTGATTCCAAAATCGACCCCTTCAAGGTCTTTATCCCTTAGCTTGGTTACATTCATATCTACAAGTTTTTTCTCCCAATCTTTTGGAAGCATTGCCGCTACAGTTGCAGCTGTTATTATCTTACTTGCATGTATTTCTCTTTTAATAGGAAAAGGAATTTGGGGTTTTAATCATGCCGTGAATTTTTTCCAGGCCGCAAACAGCTTCCTGTTGCTGGCCATAGCTATGTTTATCGTAGCCAAAAAATGTGAATGTAAAAACGATAAATAAGCTGCCCTAAGTATTTACCGATTAGATCTTCTTACTGATACAGTACCTTTAAGTATTTTGCAAGTTACTACTTATGCCGTTTCTGCAACACCTCTTCAATACTCTGGAAATCGATACCCTTTGCTTTCAATAAAATCAGCAGATGATAAAGCAGATCAGCTGCTTCATTTTTAAAAAGCTCTATATTATTGTCTTTGGCTTCGATAACTAATTCAACAGCTTCTTCCCCGACTTTCTGTGCCATTTTGTTAATCCCTTTCTTATATAGCTTATTGGTATATGAATCCTCGATATTATTTATTATACGCTGATTAATAATTTGTTCCAGTTTATATACAAATCCTTTTTCAGATTCATCACCAAAGCAGCTGGTACTGCCTGTATGGCAGACAGGCCCGGCAGGTCTTACTTTTATAAGTATTGAGTCATTATCGCAATCAGCTGACATCTCTTCAACGTATAAATAATTACCTGATGTCTCTCCTTTGGTCCATAGACGGTATTTACTCCTGCTAAAAAAAGTTACAATTTTCTCTTTTGTGGTTTTTTCAAAAGCCTCTTCATTCATATAACCAACCATGAGTACCTGTAGAGTGTTATAATCCTGAATAACAACAGGTACCAGGCCGTTTCCTTTGGTAAAATCAATTTGTATCATATATAATTAAAAATTACTTATTTAGTTTATATACCTCTGTGCCCCTCGTATGCAATCATCTTATCGCAATCGCTTCATTTTTAAGGTACTCCTTCAGATTTCTGATATCAATCTCACCAAAATGGAAGATACTGGCTGCAAGTGCTGCACTGCAACCGGTATTAAAGAAAATTTCTCTGAAGTGTTCCATTGTTCCAGCCCCTCCTGAAGCAATAACCGGAATATTTACATTGCTGCTCACTTCAGCTGTTATTTCGATTGAAAATCCGGATTTTGTTCCATCATTATTCATTGATGTTAATAGAATTTCACCTGATCCCAACTCCTCAACCCTGCGTGCCCAGCTGACTGTTCGTAATTCAGTAGGTGTCCTGCCACCATTAATAAATACGGTCCATTCATCATCAATAAATTTTGTATCGATGGCAACAACAACGCATTGATTTCCAAACTGACCTGCTATTTCAGATATTAATTCGGGTCTTCTTACTGCAGATGAGTTTACAGTAACTTTATCGGCACCAGCTTTTATTAATACTGCAACATCCTCAACAGTATCAATACCTCCTCCAACTGTAAAAGGAATATTTATCTCAGCAGCAATCCTTTCAACAAGTCCGGCAAGAGCTTTCCTATTCTCAATGGTGGCAGTTATATCAAGGAAAACAAGTTCATCGGCACCCTGTTTCACATATATCTTAGCCAGTTCAACAGGATCTCCGGCATCTCTCAGATTTATAAAATTTACACCTTTTACTGTTCGCCCGTCTTTAATATCCAGACAGGGAATAATTCGTCTTTTTAGCATTGCTCTCCCAAATCTTTTAAAGTTATTTTATGTTCGTATACTGCCTTCCCGATAATTGCACCTTCACATCCGGCTTCTCTTAGCTCCTCAATATCTTTGATAGATGAAATCCCTCCGCTTGCAATAAGATTGATTTTTACTGAATCCAGTATATCTTTATAAAGAGCCGTTGAGGGCCCCTGAAGCATACCATCTTTCTTAATATCAGTACATATCGTATATTTCACCCCTCTGGACCTATAATCGGAGATAAAACTGATTATATCTTTGTCTGAGTGTTCCTGCCATCCATCTGTTGCGACTTTTCTGTCGATGCAATCTGCTCCCAATATTAACTTTTCCTGTCCAAGTTTTGATAGCCATTCTATGAATATATGGGGATCTGAAACGGCTAAACTTCCGGCTGTAACCTGTCGGGCACCTGCATTAAATACTGTTAACAGGTCGTCATATGATCTTAACCCGCCACCAAAGTCAATTTTCAGGGTTGTCTTCCAGGCAATCTTTTCAAGAACAATTAAGTTCTCAATCTTTTTATTCTTTGCACCATCCAGATCCACAAGGTGAAGATATTCTATCCCGTTGGCTTCAATCTCTTTTGCAACTTCCAGAGGGTCCTCATTATAAACTTTCTTTGTTTGAAAGTCTCCTCGTGTCAGGCGGACACATTTTCCACCAATTATATCAAGAGCTACTATTATTCTCATAAGTTTAAAAAATTTTGCAGGATCGTGGCACCAACACTTGCTGATTTCTCTGGATGAAACTGTGTTGCATAGAAATTATCGGATCTCATAGATGCACTAAATGGCAAGATATAATCGCATGTAGCTGAGGTACATGATGAGATTTCAGCGTAGTAGCTGTGTACATAGTAAACATCATCCTCAAGAGCTATACCCTTGAAAAGATCTCCTTTCATCGTGAGAAAATTATTCCAGCCCATGTGTGGGATCTTGTCTACCGGGGGAAACAATTTAACCTCTGAGTCAAATATTCCCAGACATTGCGTCTCTCCCTCTTCTGTATAGCGGCACATAAGCTGTAATCCCAGGCAAATCCCAAGGACAGGTTGGCTTAAGGAAATGATAGCCTGATCCAATCCTCTCTCTTTAAGATATTGCATAGCGGAACGTGCCTCTCCTACACCAGGGATTATGACTTTATCAGCTTTCGATAATTCCATCGGATCATCTGTAATGATGCTATCATAGCCAAGACGGGTAAGGGCATTTTTCACTGACTTATTATTCCCGGCATTATATTTCAAAATTGCTATCATAAGCTGCCTTTTGTTGTTGGTAAATTAAAGTTATCTGATTGTTTTACAGCCAATCTTATTGCTTTTGCAAATGCCTTGAATATAGCTTCAATCTTGTGATGTTCGTTTTGACCACCGGCACTGATATTAAGATTGCATTTTGCGTTATCGCTAAATGACTTAAAGAAATGAAAAAACAATTCAGACGGCATCTCTCCAATCTTCTCCCGCTGGAACTCCACCTCCCATATCAGCCATGGTCTGCCGCCAAAATCAAGAGCGACCTGTGCCAGGCAATCATCCATAGGTAGTACAAAGCTATACCTTTCTATCCCTTTTTTCCCGCCCAACGCTTTGAGTATTGATTCTCCTAATGTAATGGCCACATCTTCAACCGTATGGTGCTCGTCGATTTTCAGGTCACCATTAACTTTAATATTAAGATCGATGTTCCCATGACGGGCAATCTGTTCAAGCATGTGGTCGAAGAATCCTATCCCTGTATCGATGGCACTTTTACCATTTCCATCCAGATTAAGCTCAACCCGTATATCTGTTTCAGATGTTTTCCTTTCTACTTTTGCTATCCGCTGTATCTGTGTCAGATACTTATATATATCGTTCCAGTCCGTGGTTGAAAAATTAGCATCTTTACTGGATTTACCATTAAAATAAATTGCTTTACATCCTAGATTCTTTGCAAGCTCAATATCTGTAAGCCTGTCGCCAATAACGAATGAAGATTTGAGGTCGACCCCTTTTGTTAAGTAATTAATCAGCATTTCAGTCCCGGGTTTACGTGTCGATGCCTTTTGTGACAGTAAAGACCTGTCAATAAATATTTCAGTGAAGATAATACCTTCCCCTTTAAGAATATGTAACATTTTGTTCTGGATCGGCCAGAAGGTATCTTCAGGAAAAGACTCAGTACCCAGACCATCCTGATTGGTTACCATTACCAGTTCATAGTCTGTCTCATTTGCAATTTTCGATAAGGAGGATATTGCTCGAGGAAGAAATTCAAACTTCTCAAAACTATCTATCTGCTTATCTTCCGGTTCGGCTAAAATTGTGCCATCCCTGTCAATAAATAGTACCTTCTTCATATTGCAATTGTTTTTAATGCTTTGATAAGCTTGTTGTTCTCTGATGGTTTGCCTACTGTAATCCGGAGGCAGTTATCAATAACGGTGCTTCGATTCCTTACAACTATATTTTTGTCAACCAGCATTTTATAGATGTTATTGGCGTTCTTAACTTTTACCATAATGAAGTTTGCATCTGAGGGATAGACCTCTTCCGTCATTTTCATTTTTTTCAGATTAGCCGAAAGTCTTTCTCTCTCCTTAATAATGTTGATGATCTGATTTTTATATATCTCAACCTTTTCCATTTTCTGCAATGCTGCTTTCTGATTTATTGTGCTTATGTTATACGGAGGCTTTAACTTGTTGAAATACTGTATAATAGAAGAATTTGAAAAGGCAATGCCGACCCTTACACCTGCCAGTCCTAATGCTTTGCTGAATGTCTGTAAGAGTATCAGGTTGGGATACCTGCAGACCAATTTAATAAATGAGGGTTTGTCGCTGAAATCGATATAAGCTTCATCGATTATCACTATTCCTTTGAAATTGGCAATGATATATTCGATGTCGGAATAATTCATGGAGTTTCCAGTAGGGTTATTGGGAGAACAGATGAAGATCAGTTTCAGGTTTTTATCTGAAAAATAAGGTTCTGCTTTTTGCAAATCTATTTGAAAACTCTCATTAAGTGAGATCTTTACAATTTCAATGTCATTAACTGAAGCTGATACTTCATACATTCCGTAGGTGGGAGTGAAGGTTAGGGCTTTGTCGACACCGGGATTACAGAACACCCTGAAGCAAAGATCGATTATCTCATCACTACCGTTTCCCAGGAAGATACTTTCCTCGGTTACCCCTTTAAGTCTTGAAATGGCAGCTTTTAACTCTTTCTGATATGGATCGGGATACCTGTTCAGATTTCCAAAAGGGTTCTCATTGGCATCCATAAAGATGCCGGTTTTTCCCTTGAATTCATCCCTTGCGCATGAGTAGGGGGTAAGCTTTTTAACATTCTCCCTTACTAATTCATTCAGATTAAACATTTTGTAAATTTTTTAGTCTGACACTCACTGCATTTTTATGTCCATTTAGTAATTCGGCTTCCGCTAAAAGTTCAATCGCGGGTCCAAGGTTCTTTATGCCTTCTTCTGTAACTTCCTGAAAAGATATTTTTTTAAGGAAGCTTTCAGTAGAGACACCGCTGTAATTCCTGGCAAATCCATTTGTTGGCAGGGTATGATTTGTTCCTGTGGCATAATCGCCGGCACTTTCGCAACTGAAATTTCCAAGGAAAACCGAACCGGCGTTGATTACCTTATCGGCCAATTCTTTGGGGTTTAATGTGTTAATGATGAGGTGCTCCGGTGCATAGAGGTTACTAAAATCAATACATTCGCCTAATGAGTACAAGAGAATTAGTTTACTGTTTTCCAGTGATTTTGTTGCAATATTTCTACGAGAAAGAGACTTCAACTGTTTATCAACCTCTGTTTTCACTTTATCAATAAGCTCCTTATTATCAGTCAGCATTATTACCTGGCTGTCGGCTCCATGCTCTGCCTGTGACAGGAGGTCAGCGGCAATAAATTCAGGATTGGCTGTTCCATCTGCAATTACTAAAACTTCGCTGGGACCTGCCGGCAAATCTATTGCAATACCATCCTGTTGAATCAGTTCTTTGGCTTTTGTAACATACTGATTACCGGGACCGAATATTTTAAAGACTTTTGGGATACTCTCAGACCCATAAGCCATTGCAGCAATAGCCTGGGCACCTCCAGCTTTAAATATTTGGGTTACTCCGATAAGCAAGGCAGCATAAAGAATTAAGGGATTAATTTTTCCATCTCTTCCAGGCGGTGTACAAATATTGATCTCTTTGCATCCAGCCAGTTTTGCCGGTATACCCAGCATAAGAACAGTTGAAAAAAGAGGGGCGCTACCTCCTGGAATATATAGCCCAACTTTTTCAATAGCAACGCTCTTTCTCCAGCATTTTACACCTCTGGAAGTCTCAATAACCGGTTCTTTAAGGAGTTGGGCAGCATGGAAATTTTCAATATTGGTTTTAGCAATATTTATTGCGATTTTCAGATCTTCAGGAATTTGCTCTACAGATTCAAGGATCTCAGCTGAGGATACTTTTAAACTGCCCTGAGGCACACCATCATATTTCTCTGAGAAAAGCCAGACGGCATTGTCTCCTTCCGTTCTTATTCTGCCAATAATATCTTTAACAGTATCTTCCAGATCTGATTTATCAATTCCGGGGCGTTTGGAAATTGTTTCCCATCTCTCCCTCTCCGGAAAAATTATTGTTTCCATTACAAAATCATTTTCTCTATTGGAATAACCAAAATGCCTTCTGCTCCAGCCTCTTTCAACTGATCGATTCTTTCCCAGAATTCATCCTCTTTAACGACTGAGTGGAGGCTGCACCATCCCTTTTCAGCCAGTGGCAGGACAGTAGGGCTTTTCATTCCGGGAAGGATATTGCATATCCTTCTTACTGATGATTCAGGAGCATTAAGCAAAATATATTTGTTCTCTTTTGCATTCTTTACAGCTCTAATTCTGAATAATAGTTTTTTTAGTATAGCCTGCTTTTCCGGGGTTAGATTCTTATTTCCAATTATCACAGCCTGGCTTTTCAGAATAGTTTCAACTTCGCGTAATCCATTAGTAAGCAGAGTGCTGCCTGAGCTAACGATATCGCATACTCCATCGGCCAACCCGATTCCCGGAGCGATTTCCACACTTCCGCTGATCTCTTCAATTTTAGCTTTTATTTTATTTTTTTTGAAGAAACCTGAGAGAATATTAGGGTAACTTGTGGCAACCTTTTTATTCATGAAATATGAAGCACCGGAATAGGTCTCATCTTTTGGTATCGCAAGGCTCAGCCGGCATTGGGCAAAACCAAGCTGTTCAATAACACTAACATCCTTGTTCTTTTCAAAGACAACATTTTCGCCAAGAATACCTATGTCGGCTACTTGTTGCTCAACGTATTGAGGAATGTCATCATCTCTAAGGAAAAGAACTTCAACAGGGAAATTTCTGGCAGTCGTTTTAAGCACATCAGCACCATTAGAAAATTTTATTCCGCATTCTTCCAATAGTTTTCTTGAATTTTCACTAAGCCGTCCGTTTTTTTGAATAGCAATTTTCAGTTCACTCATTTTTATTTTTCAGATTTGTCTGAGCAATCCTGCCGGTAAATGAAAAACCCGTCAGACATACTCAGACGGGTTTATGATATATTAATTTAACACATATCACTATCTCCTCGCCTGAGGGCAAATATGAGAATGATGATGATGTAATATTTTGTAAAGCATTTCTTTAAAAGATGAATACAAAGATAGTAAAAATTTAATAACTGTTATATATTAAACATAACAGTTGATTTTTTTCAATAATTTAAATTCTTTCAGCAACCATATCTCCAACCTCTGTAGTTGAATATCCCATTCGGCCGGCTCCCATATCTTTTAATTTATTAGCTGTTACATCCATAATAGCATTTTCGATAACAAGAGCAGCTTTTACTTCACCCAGGTGATCAAGCATCATAGCACCAGCTGCAATAGAAGCCAGTGGATTAATAACATTTTTACCCGTATATTTTGGAGCAGAACCACCAATAGGTTCAAACATTGAAACACCTTCGGGATTAATATTACCACCTGCAGCAATACCCATTCCTCCTTGAGTAATAGCTCCCAGGTCGGTTATTATATCTCCGAACATGTTACCGGTAACAATTACATCGAACCATTCCGGATTTTTTACCATCCACATGACGGTAGCATCTACATGATAGTATTCGCGATTAATTTCCGGATAATCAGCTTTCCCAACTTCATTAAATGCCCTATCCCAAAGATCATAAACATAAGTCAATACATTTGTTTTTCCGCTGAGAGCAAGAGTATTTTTCTTATTTCTTTTTTTTGTGTAATCAAAAGCATACCTCAGACAACGCTCAACCTGCATGCGGTTATATACCATGCTTTGAATAGCCACTTCATGCGGAGTACCTTTCTGGGTAATTCCACCAATACCTGTATAGATTCCGCCAGTATTTTCCCTGACAACAACGTAATCAATATGCTCCGGACCTTTATCTTTAAGGGGGGTTGCCACACCAGGATAAAGTTTTATAGGACGAAGATTAATATATTGGTCTAATTCAAAGCGTAGCCTCAGAAGAATTCCCTTTTCAAGAATACCCGGTTTAACATCAGGATGTCCGATGGCTCCCAGAAAAATAGAATCAAATTTTTTCAACTGATCTGATGCAGAATCAGGAAGTACTTCACCTGTTCTCAGATAACGATCTCCTCCAAAATCGAACTCTTCATAATTAAGTTTGAATCCAAATTTGGCAGCAGCAGCATCAAGCACTTTTATACCTTCCCTGACAACTTCCGGGCCGGTACCATCACCAGGTAAAGTGGCAATATCATACGATTTACTCATAAGTTTAATAATTTATCTTTATTTATTTGAAGCGCAATATTATGATTTCTAATTTGATTTTTGAATAACCAGATGATTATTTTCTTTCTCATTCAATCCTTCAATAATATTCAACATTCTCTCAGTGGCTTTTATAGCTGATTCAGTCTGATCAGCATCAAGACCTTTTGTATTGAATTCCTTCCCATTGTAGTCCCAGGTAATAATTGTTTCAACGAGTGCATCAGTTTTTCCACCAGGAGGTATTGATACCTGGTAATCAATAAGTAACGGATATTGCTTCCCAAGCTTGTCATAGATTTTCCGCAATGACTTCATAAAAGCGTCATACTGTCCGTCGCCAGAAGAAGTCTCCTGGTATAGTTTACTATCAATTTCGATCTGGACACTCGCGAAAGGTTTTAAACCGTAAGATAGTGACAGTGAATAGTTTTTAATAAATATTTTATAATTGATCTGATTGTTGCCGAGTACATCTGCAATTATAAATGGCAGATCATCAGAGGTTACATTTTCTTTTTTATCACTAAGTTCAATTACTCTCTGCGTTACTTTAGAAAGTGATTCCGGATCGAGAAACAATCCGAACTCTTCGAGGTTTTTTCTTATAGTTGCTTTACCTGATTGTTTACCGAGAGCATATTTCCTTTTTCTACCGAACCTTTCCGGCATGAGGTTATTAAAGTAGAGATTGTCTTTACTATCACCATCAGCATGGATTCCTGATGTCTGAGTAAAAACATTCTCGCCGATAAGTGGTTTATTAACCGGGATACGTATTCCACTGAATGTCTCAATTATTTTACTTGCTTTAGTTATCTCATACTCATTTATACCTGTTTCTGTATCAAGAAGATCGCGAAGTACACCAATAATACTCGAAAGAGGTGCATTGCCGGCTCTTTCTCCGAGGCCATTAATAGTAGTATGTAGTCCTTTGATTCCTGCTTTTACTGCTGAAAATATATTTGCTACAGCAAGATCATAATCGTTATGTGCATGAAAATCAAAATGAAGGCCAGGGTATCGGTCAATAATTTTCTTACAGAATTTATAAGTTTGATCGGGGTTTAGTATACCCAGAGTATCAGGTAACATAAATCTTTTTATATTTTCATCCTTTAACGAATCGATCATAAAAAGAACATACTCTTCTGAATGGATCATGCCGTTAGACCAGTCCTCAAGGTAAATATTTACCTGCATATCAAGTACTTCAGCTTTTTTTATAATTTCTTTGATATCGCTGACATGTTTTTCCGGTGTTTTCTTAAGTTGTTTCTCGAGATGCCGGAGCGACCCCTTACATAAGAGATTGATAACCTTTCCTCCAGCATCATTTATCCAGTTTAGCGATATATCTCCGTCAACAAAACCAAGTACTTCCACTTTCCTGTGGAGGTTATTATGACGGGCCCAGTCAGTTATTTGCCTGATTGCTTCAAATTCACCTGTTGATACTCGTGCGGATGCGACTTCAATGCGGTCAACTTTCAGATCTTTTAGGAGAAGTTTGGCAACATGGAGCTTTTCGAGTGGTGAGTATGACACACCCTGTGTCTGTTCTCCATCCCTCAGGGTAGTATCCATTATTTCAACTCTCATTTTAAAATGCTTTTATTGGTCTCATAACCGGTTATTAAGCTTTTCATACTCAGAAGAAAATCGATATCATCGAGTCCATTAAGAAGACATTCTTTCTTATAGGGATTGATTTCGAATCTTACAGAATCGCCAGCTGGAATTATGGTAAATGTCTGTTTGTCAAGATCAATTTTAACTTTTGTATCAGGATTCTTCTGAACCATGTTCTGTAGTTTATCCAGAAGCTCTTCAGATATTACAATAGGCAGAAGTCCATTGTTGAGGGCATTATTCATGAAGATATCGGCGAAAAAGCTCGATACCACTGCTCTGAATCCGTAGTCAAAAATAGCCCAGACGGCATGTTCACGACTTGATCCGCTACCAAAATTTTTCCCGGCAACAAGTACCTTTCCACTAAATTTCGGATTGTTCAGAATGAACTCACTGTTTTTTTCGCCTCTCTTATCATATCTCCAGTCGCGGAAAAGATTATCACCGAAGCCTTCTCTTGAGGTGGCGCTTAGAAATCTTGCCGGAATAATCTGATCAGTATCCACATTTTCGAATGGTAAAGGGATACAGGTTGACTCGAGAATATCAAATTTTACTTTTGCCATGTCAGACTATTTTTAGTTTTTTTTCTCATCAAAAATTAATTCCCTCGGATCGGTTATTTTTCCGGTAATAGCAGCAGCAGCAGCTGTAAGTGGGCTGGCAAGTAATGTTCTTGCACCTGGTCCCTGCCTCCCTTCAAAATTTCTGTTAGAGGTAGAAACTGCATATTTCCCCAAAGGAATTTTATCCTCGTTCATCGCCAGACAAGATGAACACCCAGGTTGCCTTACTTCGAATCCTGCATTTTTATAAATTTCTAAAAGACCTTCAGCTCCCATTTGCTCTTCAACCTTTTTTGATCCTGGTACTATCAGAGCAGTTACATTGGTAGCTTTCTTCCTTCCCTTTATCATTTGTGCAAATGCTCTGAAATCTTCGATCCTTCCATTTGTGCAACTTCCTATAAATACATAATCTATCGGGTGTCCAAGAAGCTTCATACCTGGTTTAAAACCCATATAATCAAGCGATTTAATAAAGGAAGCAGAGGCCTCAGTATTAATAACTTCTGACATTGGAATATTGCCGTCGATTGCCATTCCCATGCCGGGGTTAGTACCATATGTGATCATAGGTGTTATTATTGAAGCATCAAATTCCAGTTCGCTGTCAAATGATGCTCCCTTATCACTTTTAAGATTTTTCCACTGATTGACAGATTCTTCTATGTCATCTATTCCAGGGATTGAAGATAGTTGCCTTAGATAATTAAAAGTAGTTTCATCTGGTTCTATTAACCCGCCTCGGGCACCCATCTCAATGCTCATATTGCAAATTGTCATTCTTGCTTCCATGCTAAGACTTCTGATTGCTGAACCACTATATTCTACAAAATAGCCTGTTGCACCGCCGGTTGATATCTCAGAGATAATATGCATAATTATATCCTTCGAAGTTACTCCTTTATGAAGAGTCCCATTTACGGTAATTCTCATTCTCTGGGGTTTTGGCTGAAGAATACATTGCGTTGCCAGAACCATTTCCACCTCACTTGTTCCGATACCAAATGCTATTGTGCCAAATGCACCATGGGTTGAAGTATGACTATCACCACAGACGATTGTCATTCCTGGAAGAGTGTAACCCAGCTCGGGACCAATAACATGCACAATTCCGTTTTTTTGATGGTTAAGACCGAATAATTCAATTCCATGCTCATGACAATTTTCGGTCAGTTTTTCTACCTGGTTACGCGATAATAGGTCTTTGATCTGCAGATGTTGGTCCTTAGTAGGTATGTTATGGTCAGCAGTTGCAATAGTATTACCGGGCCGGAATACCGGAATGCCACGTTCATTAAGTCCATTAAATGCCTGAGGGCTGGTTACTTCGTGGATATAATGCCGGTCGATGTAAAGAACATCAGGTCCGTCTTCTATGGAACGCACCACATGTCCGTCCCAGATTTTATCGAAAAGTGTTTTTGGCTTCATTTATTTATTCTATGTGGAAAATTCTTCTTGTATTTACACCTCTCTGTGTCACTCTGTGTCTTCTCTGTGCTCTCTGTGTAACAAAAAATAATTAAGAACTATCAAAGAGTTTCACAGAGGTATTATTTAAATCTATCAGTTTATTTTTGCCAGTGCATCAATAAATGCTTCAACCGAAGCAGTAATAATATCAGTATTTGCGGAAAACCCGTGATACATTTTCCCCTCGTGCTCAACCTGAATATGAACCTTACCCAGATCATCGCTTCCTCTCGTAATAGCCTGAATCAGGAATTCCTCAAGATGTACTGTTTTGCTAATCAGGTGTTTTACAGCTGTAAATGCAGCATCAATAGGTCCGTTGCCGGATGCTGTTGAGTGATGAACCTCACCATTAATTTTCATGCCAACAGTTGCCACCGGGATTAATGATTTTCCGCATGAGACTTGTAAAAGATCCAGCTTGAGAGATTTTTCTTCCTGAAAAACCATCCCGGCAAGAATTTTTATATCTTCATCGTTAATCTCTTTCTTCTTATCTGCAAGGAGAAGAAAACGATGGTAAATATCATCTATTTCCTCCTTCCCAAACTTGAATCCGAGTAGTTCAAGCCGGTGATTAAGAGCCGCTCTTCCACTTCGGGCTGTAAGAATTATTGAAGACTCTCTTATCCCAACTTCTACAGGATCAATGATCTCATAATTTTCCCTGTTCTTCAGAACACCATCCTGGTGAATGCCTGAAGAATGAGCAAATGCGTTTCTGCCGACAATAGCTTTATTTGCCTGTACAGGCATACTCATTAGAGTTGATACAAGCCTGCTGGTACTGTAGATCAGTTTGGAGTTAATATCTGTTCTTAAATTTAGGCTATGGTGACTTTTAATGATCATTGCTATTTCCTCAAGTGAAGTGTTCCCTGCACGTTCGCCGATTCCGTTTATTGTCACTTCAACCTGCCTTGCACCGTTTATCACGCCCATCATTGTATTTGCTGTTGCCATTCCAAGATCGTTATGGCAATGTGTTGAAATGATTGCTTTATCAATATTCGGAACATTATCTATAAGGTATTTTATTTTTTGCCCGTACTCTTCTGGCAAACAGTAGCCTGTAGTATCAGGAATATTTACTACTGTTGCACCGGCTTTTATTACAGCTTCAATAACCTTTGCAAGATATTCGTTGTCACTTCTGCCTGCATCTTCAGCATAAAATTCCACATCATCAACAAAATTTCTGGCGTATTTTACTGCATCATAGGCTCTCCTCAGTATCTCTTCAGGAGTTGTTTTGATTTTGTATTTAATGTGAAAAGGAGAGGTGCTAATACCTGTGTGAATCCTTTTTTTCTTTGCATATTGAAGAGCTTCAGCTGCCACATCAATATCTTTTTTGATTGCCCGGGTAAGAGCACAAATCACAGGATTTGTAACAGCTTTCGATATTTCTACTACCGATTTGAAATCTCCGGGGCTGGAAATGGGGAATCCAGCTTCGATAATATCGACACCCAAAGCTTCCAGAGCCTGGGCTATTTCAATCTTCTCAATTGTATTTAACTGGCATCCGGGTACCTGTTCGCCATCCCTAAGGGTGGTATCGAAAATAATGACCTTATTATCCATTTTTGAAAATTATTTGTGATAGATTATTATTTCAATGGTCTTAGTTTCCTTACTGCTGCACCTGCTCTCCACATTTCTGAATCGCCAAGTTCTTTTAGTTCCCCGTCAAGTACCTCTTTGTAGTTGGCAGCGCCTGTCGAATTCAGAACTCTTATACACTCTTCTCCTGATTTAACCTTACTATAGAGGTCAGTGAAAACCGGCAATGTAGCTTCTTTGAATTTTGGACGCCAGTCGAGTGCTCCTCGTTGTGCAGTAGCACTGCAATTAGCATACATCCAGTCCATTCCTTTCTCATCAACCAGGCGGATTAAACTTTGTGTTAATTCTTCAACTGTTTCGTTAAAGGCTTCAGATGGACTGTGGCCGTTTTCGCGAAGTACCTGATACTGAGCATCCATGATACCAGCTAATGCACCCATTAATACACCACGCTCGCCTGTCAGATCACTGTATACTTCCTGTTTAAAAGTTGTAGGGAAGAGATAACCTGAACCAATTGCAATACCCAATGCAATTGTCCGTTTTTCTGCTTTACCTGTAAAATCCTGAAAAACTGAATAGCTTGAGTTTATTCCGGCTCCTGCAAGGAAATTACGCCTTACACTTGTTCCTGAACCTTTTGGTGCGCATAGTATAACATCAATATCAGCAGGAGGGATCACTCCTGTGTGCTCCTTATATGTAATTGAGAATCCATGTGAAAAATAGAGTGCATCTCCTTTTTTCAGGCATGGTTTCAGTTTTGGCCAGAGTATACGTTGTGCGGCATCTGAAACGAGATATTGAATTATTGTCCCTTTTGATGCAGCTTCCTCAACATTAAACAGAGTTTTCCCGGGTACAAAACCATCAGCCACTGCTTTGTCCCAATCAGCTTTAAATTCTGGTGCCTGACCTATAATAACATTAATGCCGTTATCCTTCATGTTCATCGCCTGGGCGGGCCCTTGAACACCATAACCAATAACTGCTATAACTTCATCTTTAAGAACGTCGCGGGCTTTTGCAAGTGGAAACTCTTCTCTTGTTACTACATTTTCGACGACACCGCCAAAATCAATTTTTGCCATGATATTAGATTTTAAGTATTTTATTAGTACAAATTATTATCATATTATTAATTAACTACTTGCATTTCTTCAGGTTTATACCGGTTAGCTTCATCCATCTCCTTGAGATATGAATTTAATTCTTTAACCTGTTTGGTTACAGCTACCCTTCCGGATCTTGCAAACTGCAATACTCCGTAGGGCTCAAGCTGAGAAAGCAGATCAGTTATTTCTGTTTTATTACCAGTTTTTTCTAAAATTATATATTCGGGTGAAACCTCTAAAATGCGGGCATGATGTGCACGAACCACATGGTCAATAATATTCCCCGACATTAAACTATTTGTAGAAATCTTAAAAAGTGCAATCTCCTGATATATGATCTGGTCGGAGGAATGTGTAAAGACCTTTAAGACATCAACCAGCTTTTCCATTTGTCTTGCTACCTTCTGGATCATCTCACTGGTTGTTTTTACAACTATAGTTAGCAGGTGCACCCCTTTTACTGCCGATTCTGAAGCTGTAAGACTATCAATATTTATCTGTCTCCGGGTTAGTATTATTGTTATCTGGCCAAGGATTCCAATATGATCCTCAGTGAAAAGCGATATTGTAAATTCCTGTTTCATAGTGTATTATTATCTTTGGTTTATTCTCTGTGGTTCTGTGTGTCACAGAGCTACACAGAGATGGTATTATTCATTTTTTATAGTTAATAAGTTAATCTTATTTCTGATACTGATGATCCTGGTTCAATCATAGGAAATACATTTCCTTCTTTCTCAACAACTATATCAAGCAGATATGGCCCTTTTGCACCAAGCATCTCTATTATTGAATCATGGAGTTCCTCCCTCTTCGAAACCTTCTTTGCGGGAATACTAAACCCCTTTGCAATAGCAACGAAATCTGGATTTACTAATGCTGTTGATGCATATCTTTTATCGAAAAACATATCCTGCCATTGCCGAACCATCCCCAGGAAATTATTATCAAGGATAATAATTTTAACAGGTATCTTATACTGTAATATTGTTCCCAGTTCCTGTATAGTCATCTGGAAGCCACCATCTCCGAGGAATGTTACAACCTGTTTATCAGGGCATCCTATCTTAGCGCCAATAGCAGCAGGAAGTCCAAATCCCATTGTTCCCATTCCTCCTGAAGTGACAAAGCTGTTAGGTATAGAATATTTATAATAGCGTGCTGCATACATCTGATTCTGTCCGACATCTGTAACAATTATTGCTTCACCTTTTGTAAGTTCGGATACCTTATTTACAACCTCACCCATCTTCAGATTACCTGATTCTGGTTTCGTTTCCGGCTTTATAACTTTTTCATATTCAGTCTTATCATAAATTCTGAATTCTCTGATCCATTTTTCATAAGATTTCTCTTTAACAATGGGAGTAAGATACCTGAGAACCTCTTTTGCATCATTGTTTATTTCGATATCGACCTGTACATTTTTATTTATCTCAGCTTCATCGATCTCAATATGTATGATGGCAGCATTTTTTGCATACTTTTTCAGATTTCCTGTAACCCGGTCATCGAAACGCATTCCGATAGCAATAATGAGGTCAGCCTCATTGGTCAGGATATTGGCTCCGTAATTTCCATGCATACCAAGCATTCCGGCAAATAAACGGTGATCAGAAGGAAATGCTGACAGACCGAGCAAGGTTGAAGCAACAGGGATCCCTGTTTTTTCTGCAAATGTTTTCAGTTCGTTTTCTGCTCTTGAGAGAAGGACTCCGTGACCTGCCAGGATTAAAGGTCTTTCGGCATGGTTAATCATAATTGCCGCTGATTCTATAGCCTTGGTATGTAATATAATATTTGGATTATAACTCCTTAGATAATCACATTTTATATATTTGAAATCAAGTTTTTCAATCTGAGCATCTTTTGTAATATCAATCAATACCGGTCCTGGACGACCAGATTTAGCTATATAAAAAGCTTTTGCAATTGTATCTGGTATATCCTGTGGCCTTTTTACCTGGCAGTTCCATTTTGTTACCGGCATCGAAACTCCAATTATATCGGTCTCCTGAAAGGCATCAGTTCCAATAGACCCCGATATTACCTGGGCGGTTATAAATACTACAGGGACTGAATCGAGAAAGGCGTTGGCAATTCCTGTAACAAGATTAGTAGCGCCGGGCCCTGATGTGGCAAAGCAAATACCTGGTTTTCCGGTAACCATTGAATAAGCCTGAGCTGCATGTGCTGCTCCCTGTTCATGCCTGGTAAGGATATGTAGGAGATTACTTTCATAATCCATTAATTTGTCATAAATAGGCATTATAGCACCGCCGGGATATCCAAAAATAGTATCCACTCCCTCTTCAATCAGGCATTTTAAAAGGGCTTCTGCCCCCGAAATGTGTTCATAACCATTTACCTTCATGATTGTATTTTTTATTTCCTTTTCAGTCTTCATATAATTTGTGTCTTATTGTCTTTATGTCTTGTTGTCTTGCACCTTATATTATCCTTACTGCTCCCAGGTCTGCTGAACTTACAATTGCAGCATAAGCTCTAAGGGAAGAAGGAATTTCCCTGTTACGGGTTTCCGGTTTATAAGCTTTGTTGCCTCTTTGATTCTCTTTGTTCTTTCTTTCATTAAGCTCTTCATCCGATAGCAAAACATTAATTTTTCTATTAGCGATATCAATTTCAATAGGATCTCCTGTTTTGAGCAGAGCCAGTTCGCCCCCGGATGCTGCTTCCGGAGAAACATGTCCGATTGATAATCCTGAAGTGCCTCCTGAGAATCGTCCATCAGTAATCAGAGCACATTTTTTATCGAGTCCTTTTGATTTAATATAGGAGGTAGGATAGAGCATCTCCTGCATACCCGGACCACCTTTAGGACCTTCGTATCTAATAACAACCACATCACCTTCTTTAACTGCTCCGTTAAGAATACCCTCAACCGCATCCTCCTGTGATTCAAAAATTATGGCATTTCCTGTAAATGTAAAAAGAGAGGAATCAATGCCGGCTGTTTTAACAATACATCCTTTTCTAGCAATATTTCCATAAAGGACGGCTAATCCTCCATCTTTGCTGTAGGCATGTTTAACTGACCTTATGCATCCCTTTTCCCTGTCGGTATCCAGTTCATTAAATACTGAATTATGAGAACCCATCTTAAGATTTCTTTCATTTGATGGAGCACTTTTGAAATAGTCAAAAGCGATTTTTTGTGCTTTTCCACCCCTGATATCCCAATCTGATATAGCATCGCCTAGAGTTGGATAATCCACTCTTTTTACTGAAGTGTCAATAAGGTTATTGCGATCGAGCTCGCCCATTATTGATAATATTCCACCAGCGCGGTTGACATCCTGAACATGATATTGGGAGCTTGGGGATACTTTGCATATATTGGGAATTTTACGGGAAAGTTCATCAATATCTTTCATTGTAAAATCAACTCCTGCCTCCTGAGCAATGGCTAAAAGATGAAGGACAGTATTAGTCGATCCACCCATAGCAATATCGAGCGACATAGCATTTATAAATGCTTCACGTGTTGCTATAGAGCGGGGTAGAACGGAATCGTCACCTTCGTTGTAATATTTGTTAGCCAGATCGACTATTAATGCGGCAGCAGTTTCAAATAGCTTAACCCGGTTCTGATGTGTGGCGACAATAGTTCCATTACCGGGAAGTGCAAGCCCCAGGGCCTCGTTAAGACAATTCATGGAGTTTGCCGTAAACATCCCTGAGCATGATCCACATGTCGGGCAAGCAATCTTTTCAATGTCACTTAGATCAGAATCGCTGACCGAGTCATCAGCGGCAGCGACCATAGCGTCAACCAGATCGAGATACTTGTTTTTAAGCCTGCCTGCTTCCATAGGTCCCCCGGAAACAAAAACAACAGGTATATTTATTCTCATTGCTGCCATCAGCATTCCAGGCGTGATTTTATCACAATTACTTATACAGATCATTGCATCTGCAAGATGTGCATTGCACACATATTCAACACTATCTGCTATTAATTCTCTGGAAGGCAGGGAGTAAAGCATCCCGGCATGTCCCATTGCAATTCCATCATCAATAGCAATTGTATTGAACTCCGCAGCGAAAAGACCTCTCTTTTCAATCTCTTTTTTAACAACCTGTCCAATTTCGTGGAGGTGGGCATGACCCGGCACAAATTGGGAAAATGAGTTTACAATAGCAATAACCGGCTTCCCAAATTGTTCCTGTTTCATCCCGTTAGCGCGCCACAGGCTTCTGGCCCCTGCCATATTTCTGCCTGTTGTCGTCGTTGAACTCCTTAGCGGATTTTTCATAGTTAAAATTCTTATTAGCAAAAAAGCTTCCCGGTTCACCGGAAAGCTTCTGTATATTTATATCAATACATATTATTCCCGGATCATTTTTGCAGAGCAATAATAAGGACGAGGGCAATAATACGTATTAAAGATATTCTCATTGTTTAATTATAAATTGACGGACAAATGTATTCAAAATTTTAATAGATCAAACAAAATAACCAAATTTTCTTTATTATTGTCACTAGTGTCTCGTTTAATTAATAAAATGTTCTTTGAAAAATTTGATAATCAATTATTTGCAGCGATTTTTCTAGCGTGACGATTTGAATTGACAGAAAGATTTAATTAGTAATCTATCACTTTCTTTTAAGGTTTTATCAATTACCGTTGGCTTCAGCCAACGGTATATAAGCCTCATTTGAAAGGACTTTAGTCCATCATTTGTGGGCTAAAGCCCATACCTGGTCAGTATTAATATCCGTTGGCTAAAGCCAACGGTAAGTAAAAAATTCAACAAACTTCTACCATTTTAAAGCATAATACATTTGGACAAAACACCTGTAAAAGAGCTATTTCAAATAATGATTACAAAAATGTCAAAGAACTAGAATATAAACAACTGTCACTCAGTCTCTTTTAACGAGACACTAGTGTATTATTGTTATTAATTATTTGTATCAGTAGTGATTATTTCATAATGTTTAACTCATAATATCAGTAGATTACCTGAATTATTTTCAGCTTTTTTTTCTGTTTCCGGAATATGTTGAATAGAAATGCAGTTCCAAAAAAAATCAAAACCACACTACCCATCATCTTCTAATAATTTAGTATCTTAGTCATACAAAGTATGATTTTATAACATTCTGAAAATGAGAATTATAACATTTATGCTAGCTATTGTTTTTTGCAATTCTGTCTCGATTGCCCAAAAAAATCAAGTTGAAGATCAGAAAAGTTCAAGGATTGAAAAAATTATTAATTCCCAATGGACTTTCAATTATTTTCCTTATGAATCTGCGGATAAGGGTTATGAATCATCACGATTCGATGATTCCAAATGGCCCGCTGTCAGCCTGCCCCACACCTGGAATACTTATGAGACTACAGGTGAACTTCATCCATATATAAGGAATGCATCAGAAAGCGATAACCCTTACTGGTGGATGGGATGGGGGTGGTACCGTAAACACTTTACAATTAATGGCAATTATTCAGATAAAAAGATTTTTATCGAGTTTGAAGGCGTTCATAAGTATTGCAAAGTATGGCTTAACGGTAAATATTTAGGGGATCATAAAGGTGGATACGGCTCATTTGATTTTGATGTTACTGATCTGATTAAGCCAGGTGAGGATAATATTCTGGCAGTTGCTGTAAACAACCTGCAGGAAGATAAATCTAAAATACCTCCTATGGCTGCAGGAAATTTCAATGTTTATGGTGGGATCTACCGTGATGTGACATTGGTTTTGAAAAGCAACCTCTACATCCCAATGCAGGGGTCGGCAAGTCATGAGGGAGGTACTTTTGTTACTACTCCTAAGGTATCAGATAATGAAGGTGTTGTAAGGGTACTGACCTGGGTTAAAAATGACAATCAAGAAAAGAAAAACTGCACTTTGGTGACTTCAGTTGCCGATGCCACAGGCAAAATAGTGCAGGTGATCAAGTCCGAAGCAGAAATAAATCCAGGGCAATTGTACAAATTCGATCAGACAGGAAAGGCTATTAAAAATCCTCACCTATGGTCAAATGAGGATCCTTATCTCTATATGGTTTATTCCGAAGTGATGGATGGGAAAAAAGTTGCAGATGACTATTCGAGTCCTTTCGGTTTTCGTTGGTTCAGGTGGGATTATAAAGAAAATTACCTTTATGTTAATGGAAGTAAAATATTAATTCATGGTGGTGACCGGAATCAGGAGTATCCATGGCTGGGTAATGCTATTCCTAAATGGATCACTGTAATGGATTACCTGGATATGTCTGAAAAACTGAACTATAACTTCATACGAACGGCACATTATCCAAATGATAAACTGGTTTATGAGCTAGCAGATAAATATGGTATAATTATCGATGAAGAGACTCCAGGTATTAAGAACCAGTTCTTTTCAGTTGAAGTGCAGGAGCAACAATTGAAAGAGATGATACGGCGAGATCGCAATCATCCGAGTATTATGTTCTGGAGCATGGGAAACGAGACCAATCATGCTGTCGATTCAAAATTTGCTATAGCTACCAAAAATGGTCAAACCGTTACAGCACAGGTGGTAATGGCAGGAGAACCTGCAAAGATTATTCTTACCGGATCACATCAAAAAATATTAGCAGACCGTGGCTCAGTAGCTATTATAACTGCAGATATTGTTGATTCAGGAGGAAATCATGTTTATGGCGCTACCCACTCTGTCAGGTGGACTGTTACAGGGCCTGCAACCCTTGTTGGACCTGCAATTTATGAATCGGATATTAATAAACATCATCAGATGGAGGGAGTCAGGTATATGGATATGCCTGTATCAAATGTGATCAGGTCAACAGGAAATCCCGGGAATATTCATATTACAGTATCAGCAGGCGGTCTGGCATCAGGATCATTCGACATACTGGCTGAGGAAATAGTACAGGATAATTCCTTAATTACTGAACCCGTACTTGATGATGAAGGACGTAAACCTGTTTCCAGAATTACCCTTAGCGTTAACAGGCTTGAAGAGCCACCCCGAGAGATAAAAATGGCAACTGATGAATTCAATTTTAAAACTTCAGATAAACCGGAATTTGCCCGTCTGATAAGAGATTATATACTTAAAAACAATTCTTCTATCGACTCTGCTTCGATCGAGTTCAGAGCACTTGTTAAGCTATATTCTTCATATCTCTTCAATAATAATGGACGTATGGTTGCTAATGATTATAATTTCAATGCTGACCATTATAATAATTGTCGGTTAATCACCAGTTATATAAGTAGTACAAAGCTTCCTCTATTATTTAAGGAAGGTTTAAGTAATTTTTATGCCGAAGCAATTATTTTACAGGGAAGTGAAAGAAATGCAGGAGAGGAAATGAACTGGTTGAACTGGATCCCTTCAGGAGGCACAGTAGTTATCTTTACGGAAGATACCATAACTGCGGGTAATAGAGGAGCATTTGTCATTAATAAAAATAAACTTAGTGATCTGATAGCACTGGTTCATCCGGGATTTGTTAATTTTTCGGAAGTAGCTAAGGAGCGGGCTTTAATTTTCATAAGCAAAATGAATCCTTATATCAGTGTCTCTTTTTTAAGTGAAAAGAGCCATGGAGGTAATAAAAATGATGTAATAACCACGTCTTATTTAGCAGAAAAGGGTCAGCCAATTTTAATACCCGATTTGAAATTCATCGCCGAATAATTTCCATTGCGCCCCGCCCGAACGAATGACTTCGTTCAGTCGGTCGGGAATTGAGCCTTTGCGCCATTGAGCTATTGTGCTATTGTGCCGGTTTAAAATAAATGTTGTATCTTACACCAAATTTAAAATCCTGATCAAAATGAAGAAAACAAGTATTTTTACAGTTTTAATGTTAATTGCCGTTATCGGCTTGACTTTTACGGCCTTAAATTCATGCAACCAATCTCCTAAAGGGAAGAATATCGGCTTGCAATTATACTCAATTCGTGACTCTATAATGAAGGATGTTCCAACTGCAATAGCTAAAGTATCCAATATGGGTTACAAATTTGTTGAACCTGCAGGCTATAGGGATGGAAAGTTCTATAATATGGAACCAGCTGCTTTTAAAGCTCTTTGTGACGCTAATAAATTGTCTGTTATTAGTTCGCATACCGGTCAGATGGCACCTGATTCTGCCAATTATGAAAGGATCATGGCGTGGTGGGATACATGTGTTGATGCGCATGTTGCTGTCGGTGCCAAATTTATTGTACAGCCATCTATGGGTCGTACAGCATATGAAAGTCTCGAAGGGCTACAGGCTTACTGCGATTATTTTAATGAAGTTGGTGCAAAATGTAATGCAAAAGGCATCCGTTTTGGTTATCATAATCATGACAAGGAATTTTCTACAAAGCTTGACAGTACAGTTATAATATATGATTATATGCTCGAGAATACGGATCCTTCTAAAGTGATGTTTCAGATGGACCTTGGCCATTTAGTCGATGGAGGTGCAGATCCTGTCTATTATTTCAATAAATATCCCGGCCGTTTTGAGTTATGGCATATTGCAGAAGGTTATGAAATAGGTTCAACAGGGAACATGGATTGGAAAGCTATTTGGGCCGGTGCTGCTCAATCAGGTATGCAATATGGTATTGTTGAGGTGGAAAAATATAACTACGATCAGTTTACAAGTTGCGCGATGAGCCTTGATTTCCTGAATGCTGCCGACTATGTGGTAATGCCTAAATAAGTATTCCCGGTCGAAGACTGATAGATTTTTACAGGGGGAGGATAACAAAATATTTGTGTTATTCTCCTTTTTGTTTTATTTTTATTCTGAATTGAAAAGTGAAAAAAGATGAAAACAAGGATCTTTATTACAGTTATTGCTTTATTAGCATTCACATGTTGTCATAGAGGTTATTATACTTCAGAAGATTTTCAATCAGTGCTCAAGATCGACTCTCACGTCCACATTAATAGTGGTGATGGAGCTTTTGAGGATCAGATAAATGCCCGTGATCATCTTCTTGAATTGCATCCTGACCTTACTTTCATAGGGTGCCATCTCGGAAGTCTGGAATGGAACGTTGATGAACTTGCAAAGAGACTCGATAAATTTCCTAATATGGCAGTAGACATGTCAGCTCGTATCTGTCACCTGCAGTATCAATCTGCCCAGGACCGCAAGCGTGTCAGGAATTTTTGCATTAAATACCAGGACAGGTTGCTGTATGGTACAGATGTTGGATACAGCGGAGGCAGCAATCCGGAAGGATTTAAGAAAAGGACGCATGAGGTTTGGCTCGACGACTGGAAATACTTCACTTCAAAAGATGAAATGACTTCTGATTTGTTCAGAGGGAAATTTGAAGGACTTCAGCTGCCTAAAGAGGTGGTCAATAAGATCTACTATGACAATGCTGTAAAGTGGTATAAATTGGCCCCCTAACCCTTGGATTATATTGACCCCCCAAACCCCCCATTTAGAGATTTAGAGGGGTTGGAGGGCAAAAAAAACGAACTACAGCAATTTAATGTTGGGGGCAAAAAAAACGGACTACAGCAGGTTCATATATTTTAATCAGTTTTTATTTCATTTTAGGATCAAATTATTTATCTTTACACGTGAAAGCACACGTGTAAGTAATTTTTAAACAACAAATTTCTTTATTAGGATGGTTAATGAAAATTAATTGGTTCATTTTACATATTATTAGTGAAAGATGTTACTTATTAAAAATATTGCCATACAAGTCGGGATAATCACCTTAAAATCATTACGATGAAACAACTACTTGTACTATTTATGACTCTGCTGATTTTGTTTGCCTGCAAGACCAAGAGCCCATCAGATACTGATTCTGAAGAGAAGGTATCATTCCATGAGTGGGCACAAACTCCTCCAATGGGTTGGAACAGCTGGGATTGTTATGGTCCAACTGTTGTCGAAGCAGAAGTCAAAGCGAATGCTGATTACATGGCTGATAACCTTAAGGAATATGGATGGGAATATATTGTTGTGGATATTCGCTGGTATGTGGAAAACGACAAGGCGGGTGGCTATAACCAGGACGACCCGATTTATACCCTTGATGAGTATGGTCGTTACCTCCCTGCAGTCAATCGTTTTCCCTCAACTGCTGATGGTAAGGGCTTTAAGCCACTTGCCGATTATGTTCATAGTAAAGGTCTTAAGTTTGGAATTCACGTAATGCGTGGAGTGCCGGTACAGGCCGTTGAGAAAAATTTGCCTGTTAAGGGTGCAAATATAAATGCCGGAGAAATCTGTTCCACAGACGGACAATGTCCCTGGCTGAAAGATATGTACACTGTTGATTATACCAGACCTGGTGCACAGGAATATTATAACTCAATAATGGATTTATACGCTTCCTGGGGAGTTGACTTCCTGAAAATTGATGATCTGTCTGCTCCTTATCACACCGAAGAGATTGAAATGATACGAAAGGCTATTGATAATACAGGACGGGAAATTGTTCTGAGTACATCACCCGGGCCTACTCCCCTGGATAAAGTAGATCATATAAGTCAGAATGCTAATATGTGGCGTACTGTAGGTGATTTCTGGGATAACTGGAAACAACTTAAAGAACAATTTAAAGTATTTGAGAAATGGAGTCCATACATGGCGCAGGGTAAATGGCCCGATGGCGATATGCTGCCTCTGGGACATATTGGAATACGTGCTGAGAGAGGAGAAGACCGAATGGCTGGCTTAACACACGATGAGCAATATACTTTAATGACCCTTTTTGCAATATTTCGCTCCCCTCTAATGTTTGGGGGCGATCTGCCCGGCAATGATGAATTTACATTGTCTTTACTCACAAATAAAGATGTGATTTATGTAAACCAGCATAGTATTAATGGGAAACAACTTTTCAGGGAAAATGATCTTATTGCCTGGATAGCTGATGATCCAAAAACAGGTGATAAGTATCTTGCTCTTTTTAATGCACAGGATTCTGCTGAACCTGCAACTATAAGTGTGAAAGCTGATCAAATCGGAATGACTGGAGAATATTATGTAATGGACTTGTGGAGTAGAGAAAATCTCGGAAATTTCAATGGTGAATTTTCACGATCAATAAACTCTCATGGAGCCGGACTTTACAGAATAACGAAAGATTAGGAAATATTTGTGGCATCACTTTTATAATAAATAGAAACTTCAATATGAGATACAAAATCAAAGTTTTCTTACTGTTAATAGCAGGTTTTTTAGTTTCATTGCCTTTGATTGCACAAAAGGAAAAGCCAATTATTATGTACAAAAATTATTTTCAACAAATAAAGGAACTGATGTTTTGAATATGACCCTGGACAAAAAACCACTTACCGGTCAACAGGGATTGTATGCAACAGCAGCAATTGATAATCTAACTAATGAAATTATTCTTAAAATTGTAAACACTTCAGATAAAATGCAGGATAATAGCATTCTTCTTCAAACAGCAGGGAAAATTTCCAAAGACGCAAAATTAATAGTGTTGAAAAATGAAAATCTCGATGGTATTAATACAATTGAAAATCCGGAATCTATTAAACCTGTTACAGAGGATATTTCAATCAGAGGAAAAAAAATCGAATTAACAGTTGTACCTTATTCTTTAACTGTTATGAGAATAAAAATGCTTTAATTAATCTGTACAATGCTTTGATTGATAAGTGCATTTAGATGCTGACAAATTTCATTAATCAGACAAATTCAGGTAGAAATAATTTATGGTCAACGTACGACAATCTGATATCGCAAAAAAACTGGGAGTGTCTCGTGTAACCGTTTCGAAAGCCTTGAGAAATCATCCTGATATTTCGACAGCGATGAAAAAAAAGGTAATCGCCATGGCAGATAAAATGGGTTATGTCCCAAACTTAATAGCCACACAGCTTAATTCCAGAAAGACAAACACCATTGGGATAGTTGTACCCGACCTGGAGAATAGTTTTTTTTCCTATGTTGTTGACAGCATGATAGATTATGCTACTGAAAACAATTATCGTGTTATTCTGACTGTTTCAAGGGAAAAGGAAAGCGTTGAGAAACAGAATATTGAAAATCTTATTGGTATAAGGGTAGATGGACTCCTGCTATGTAACTCTCAGGAGACTAAAGATACCTCAATACTGTCACTGATAAAAAAGATGAAGATACCACTTGTGTTTTTTGACAGAGTTGTAAAGAATGCCGGTTTCCCAAGTGTTGTTTTTAACGATAGGGAAGGCGCCCTGTTATCACTCACTCAGGTGATAGGTTCAGGCTATTCAAAAATAGCCCATTTTGCAGGTTATCAGGGTATTAATATTGGTAAAGAGAGACTGGAAGGATATAAAGCATCTCTGGAACAAAATGGGATTCCGGTGCGCAAGGAATGGATTTTAGAGGGAGGTTATGAGCTTATTGATGGACAGAATGCTTTTAAAAAATTATTATCTCTTGAAGAGTTACCGGAGATAGTTTTTGCAGTCAATGACAGGGTTGCACTTGGAGCTTATCTTGCAGCAAAGGAAGCAGGTCTTGTCATTCCTTCTGAAATTGGAATTATGGGATTCGGATTCAGCGAAACAACCAATCTCTTCAGTCCTCCCTTAGCTGTCATAAACCAGGACCCCCGTAAAATGGGACGTGTTTCGGCTCAGAAGCTTATTGATGAGATCAATACCGGAAAAAGAACAAAACCCCTGAAAATAAAGATTGAAGAGGAGTTTTATTGGAGAGAATCATTGAAGAAGGTTGAGCTTCGGCTGAGCTCAGCTTAAGAGGTTGACAGGGTTCCTTAGTGAAAGCAATGGAAGGCAAGTAGCAGCCTCTGTGGTTAAAAAGCCGCGAGCCGCGAACCGCACGCCATAAAAATGTTGAAGGGGCTGAATAGTTTGTACTGATTATTATTAAAAAAATTACCTAAATATTAAATATCAAAATTATGAAAAAAATTATTGTTGCCGGTGCAGGTGGTTTTATTGGAGGACACTTGGTTAAAGAATTTGTTAAAGCTGGCCATCAGGTAAGGGCCGTTGATATAAAACCTTTGAATGAATGGTACCAGGTGTCAGAAAAGACTGAGAACCTTGTACTTGACCTGCGATTGCGGGAAAACTGTTATACTGCTGTAAATGGGTATCATGAAGTATTTAACCTGGCAGCCGATATGGGAGGTATGGGGTTTATAGAAAATAATAAAGCTGCTTGTATGATCAGTGTTCTGATCAATACCCATCTGTTGATGGCATCAAAGGATTGTGGCATCGAAAGGTTTTTCTATGCATCATCAGCTTGTGTCTATAATGGTGAAAAACAGACTGATCCTAAAAATCCGGGACTAAAGGAATCTGATGCTTACCCGGCTCTGGCTGAAGATGGTTATGGTTGGGAAAAATTGTTTAGTGAACGTATGTGTCGTCATTTCTCAGAAGATTACGGGTTGATAACCAGGGTAGCAAGGTTTCATAATGTTTATGGACCGTATGGTACATTTGATGGTGGCCGCGAAAAAGCACCTGCCGCAATCTGTCGTAAAGTGATTGAAGGAGAGATAGCAGGGGAAAAAGAAATTGTAATATGGGGAGATGGTCATCAGACCAGAAGTTTTATGTACATTGATGACTGTATCAAGGGTATAAAAGATATTATGTACAGCAATATTGAAGAGCCTATCAACCTCGGCAGTAGTGAGATGGTATCTATAAACCAACTTGTTGATATTGTTGAGGATATTGCAGGGTCTAATCTTGAAAGGCAATATGATTTGAATGCTCCAAAAGGTGTAAGAGGGCGAAATTCAGAAAATACCCTTATAAAGAAATATCTTGGATGGGAACCTTCAATTCCACTCAGAACAGGTATGAAAAAAACATACGCTTGGATAAACAGGCAGCTTACTGACGACGAAAGGAGTAAAAAAGGGATGAATCGCTTTAATAAATAAGTCAGATTTTCTGATGAAAAGCAAAAAAGTACTTGTAAGTGGCTGTTATGATCTGCTTCATGGGGGCCATATAGCTTTTTTTAAGACGGCTTCATTATATGGTAACCTGTATGTCAGTATCGGCAGAGATGAGAATCTTCTTTTACTGAAAGGTAAAAAACCAGTTTTTTCAGAGGAAGAACGATTATATATTGTAAAATCGATCAGATATGTTTACGATGCTTTTCTTGCTTTAGGATCAGGGATCCTTGATTTTGAACCTGATTTGAAAAAGATAAAGCCTGATATTTTTATTGTTAATTACGATGGCCATTCTGTAGACAAAGAGATTCTTTGCAAAAGGCTTGGCATAGAATATATTGTATTGGAGCGTATTCCGGAACCCGGGTTGCCTGCCAGATCGAGTTCCGGAACAAAAAGGGATATGAGGTTTCCGTACAGGTTATGCCTTGCAGGTGGTTGGATTGACCAGCCATGGATTTCTGAAATACATCCTGGCTCAGTTGTTGTTGCACAGATATTGCCCACAATGGATTTTAATGACAGGTCTGGTCTGGCAACAAGTTCAAGAAAAGTTGGGATACATCTCTGGGGCGACAAATACCCTGAGGGCGACCATGAACAAAACGCTAAGTTGTTTTTCGGTGCAGAGAATCCTCCGGGAAAAAAATACATTTCAGGATCACAGGATCACATCGGACTTCTTTATCCGGGTATTAGCAGGCTATATTATAAGGGTGGTTACTGGCCTGAGAAAATCGAGTCAACAACTGATAAAGATATCTGTGACTGGCTTTCTGATGTCCTTTATTTGGTTCCGCTCGAACCTCGTCCTGATGGTTATGACCCGCTGAAAATTATGAATCTGGAAAAACCACTGATCAAAGAACTTGGAGAAGCAGGAGATTTATGTTGGGAGGCTATCCGGAAGAAAGATATTTATGGTCTGGGTAAAGCATTGACAAATACTTTTCTTTCGTGGAAAAAAATACTGCCTCTGACAGTTCCTGATTGGGTTATGAAGGAGATGGAGACAAAATATTTTCCGGATTATCCGGGTGCAATAACATCAGGAAGTGGCGGTGGGTATGTGATAACAGTTTCGAATGAAGAAGTGGAGGGCGCGATAAAGATAAAGGTGAGGTGTTAATAAAATGGCGCAAAGGCGCAATGGCGCAATGACAGTTAAGTAATGGAGTTCCTCCTGGGAGAGGTTAGGGGTGGGTTATTAAAGACAAAAGACAAAAGTAAAGCGTTATTTAAGGTAGGATCCTAAAAAGTGTGTCAAAGTAGAAATTTAAGTATAAATATTAAATCCTTAGAAAATGAAAAGCAATCAATTTAAACAATTTATTCTTTCAGGTTTTCTTTTTTTGATTCTGATTTTATCAGTTTCAGGACAGCAGCAGAAATCACTGGTTGCAGAAGGTCCTTATAAGCCTACTGATGAGTCGTTTAGTCAATACCAGTATCCTGAGTGGTTTCGGGATGCAAAGTTTGGAATATGGTCGCACTGGGGACCACAGGCAGTGCCCCGTCAGGGCGATTGGTATGCAAAAAGAATGTATCAGGAAGGTAATCCAGCATACAAGTATCATCTTGAACATTATGGACATCCCTCGGAATTCGGGTTTAAAGATATTATACCTCTCTGGAAGGCTGAGAGGTGGGATCCTGAAAAACTGATGGAACTCTATAAAAAAGCAGGTGCAAAATATTTTGTCAGTATGGGCACTCATCACGACAACTTCTTTCTGTGGAACTCAAAGATAAACAGGTGGAATGCTGTTAATATGGGCCCAAAAAAGGATGTTGTTGCCCTATGGCAAAAGGCTGCTAAAAACCAGGGGCTTAAATTTGGTGTGTCTGAGCATCTGGGTGCAAGTTTCACATGGTACCAGACTTCACATGGAGCAGATAAAGAGGGTCCTATGGCTGGTGTCTCTTATGATGGTGCTAACCTCAATAATCAGGATCTTTATCATGCTAATGCATTGCCTGATGATAAGGCATGGCTTACCACTAACCCGGCATTTCAGCTCGAATGGTACCGAAGTATTAAAGAGCTGATAGATAATTATCAGCCTGATCTTCTTTATTCCGACAGCCCAATGCCCTTTGGGGATGTCGGGCGTACTCTTATTGCCAGTTTATATAACCAGGATATTGTTAAGAACAATGGGAAACTTGAGGCAATATATACCTGCAAACAAGCATCAGGGGGCTTATGGGTACGGGATGTTGAACGAGGCGTTCTGGATACAGTGAGTGCATATCCTTGGCAGACAGATACTTCCATTGGTGACTGGTATTATCGCACAGGACAGAAGTATAAAACTGCCACGGAGGTTATTCAGATGCTCGTCGATATAGTAAGTAAAAATGGCAATCTTCTTATTAATGTTGTACAGACACCTGAAGGAGATCTTGAGCCGGATATGCTTGATATCCTGGAAGAGATTGGAGTATGGACTGCAGCGAACGGTGATGGTATTTATGGTTCAAGGCCCTGGAAAATTTTTGGTGAGAAATCGGCTGAGTCGATGGCTGTCAAACGTACCAGGTTTAATGAAAACTATAAATTCAATTCCAGAGATATCCGTTTCACAACAAAAGGGGAGACCCTTTATGCATATTGCCTGGGGAAACCAGAGTCTGAAATTATTGTTAAATCATTGGGTAAATCCTCTAAACTTGCCTGTAAAGCCGTTGCTTCAGTATCAATGGTTGGCAGTAATGTGAAACTCAGCTGGAAGCAAACCGCTGATGCTCTTGTTATTAAGAAACCTGCAAAACTGCCAGTTTGGGAAGTAATCGGATTTAAAATTGAGTTCAGAAAATAGCTATTGCGATAGCTGTTTAGCTTTCAAAGTAGACATTATTTTTTTCAAGACTGCTTCTCAGGTCGCTATAGGTTAAGTCGCGGGTACCATATTCTTTAGAGGCACATAGTGCTGCCGCGGTACCTGCTGCCTGACCCTGTCCCATGCAGCATACTGTATTTCTTGTTGACATATGCGCGTGACGGTCTGAAGTTATCATCATACCTGCAGCCAGAAGATTATCAATATTTTTTACCCGCAGAGCTTTTAAAGGAATTCCGTATGTTCCTCCGTTCTTAATTTGTAAACGTGGTGCCTCATCATGAAATCCGTATGCCATTATTTCATCATCAAAATGTCTTCCTTCTGTCACATCCTCAGATGTTATATCATAGTCACAAGATATTGTCCTTCCCCTACGTATATTCAATGAAGGACTTGTACGTGCTATAAAGGCGTTTTCGCATCCGGGAAGATATTTTCGGAATAACTCCAGTGTCTTATATTGATTCTGGCGAAGTAATAATTCAACTTTTGCCACTTCATCTCTATTTGTAGGACTTACTTTCATTTTATAATTTACCTTAATAAACATCAGGTAATTATCATGAACTGTAGTAGTTATAAGTCCTGACCCTAATTGTTTAATCCCTGAAACAAATTCCGGATGCATCCTTGCTGCCCTCCGTCCTGTTCCTTCGCTGCCCATTCTTATTATCTGTCCATCTTTCCCATCGCGAATCCCAAGGGAATAATCACCAACAGCATCAATTGATTTAAGGTAGTCGTGAAGCCTTTCAATATTAATATTCCCCATTCCCATGCTGTTACATACGGCATGGTCGTTCAGCTCGATGAATTCTGCTCCTGCATGGGCAGAAAGATCACCGTATGCTGTACAGTCGATAAAGCATCTGGCTTTGAATAATTCTCTTCCTAAACGGCTTTCGGTTATAACTCCTTCAATAGCGGAGCCCTTTTTTACGGCACCGGCAACGAGTGTGTTCACGCAGATAAAGACTCCTGCTTCTGCCAGCATCTCGAATGCAACAAGCTTATACAACTCCGTATCAATTGAAGTACATACAGAATCATAATTATATCTTGTTAGCATTTCAGCATGTCCCGATGTACCACCAACTAATAAAAGACGGTCAATTATTTCCTGGGGAATACCTTTTACAACCTGGCGTTTTTCAACACCAGGAAATGCTTTCCAGAGGTTGAAAAAACTATGCAGGGCTGTCCCCCCCTCTACAACTGTACCTCCCGGATATCCTTTAGCTTCAACAAGGGCGGTTTTTGCACCCTGTCTGGCAGCTGCAATAGCAGCGACAACTCCGGCAGTACCACCTCCTGCAACAACGACATCAAAATCTCTGACAGGTAATTTTTTTGATCCTTCCTTATAGACATCTTGCTCAAGAGGTTCAGTTACAAAATTCGTATTTATTACAGGTATTGCCAGACCTGACAATAACATACTCTTTGAAAATTTTCTGCGATCCATAATTATAAGATTATTAATGAGTTTGTTTATCAGCCAGAATAATACCTCCATCTAAGGGCGTTGTCAAACAATTGAAAACCATTAACTGCGAAGGTGGTATTTCTGCAACCTTCCACTGTTCGGTGCCAGGCTCACCTACCTCGATTTTATAAAGCCCTTTCGCAAATACTTTCGGATGGAAAGAATTTTCCTTTGCCCTGACAGCACAGACGCCCCTTGTCAACCTGCCAGTCCTGCAATGGGTTGGTCCAGTATTCAGGTCCGATCCATGTTCTTGATCCTGTCGAATTCCAATTACTTTTAAAGATACCCTTGTCGGTTAGCGATGTGCATGATAAGAATGATAATGTTGAAATGATAACCAGAAATATTACTTTTCTCATAGGAATAAGATTATAGGCTTAGTTTACAAGTTTAATGATTTTATGACTACCAGGAATTAATAAGAATTAATATTTTTTCTCTGTATAATTATAATGCGTCACCTGGCTAAATTTGCTTCAGTTCACCATTGAGTTTATACGTTTTCCCCTTAGTTGTATCAAACTCCACAGTTTTTCCATTATAACGAAGCCGACATGGGTTCCCTGTCTTTGACAACACTTCAACATCGATAAGTTTTCTATCTTTCCAGATGAAGGAGAGTTCAAATCCTCCTCTGGCACATACTCCTGATATCTTTCCATCAGGCAATGATGTTGGTAAAGCAGGTAAGATATCGATAGCGCTTAAGTGAGACTGTATAAGCATTTCAATAATACCTGCCGGAGCTCCAAAGTTGCCATCTATCTGGAATGGAGGATGGGCATCGAAGAGATTAGGGTAAGAACCACCACCTCTTTCGTATCTTGTGTCATTGGTTCCAACGGGACGGAAAAGAAGTTTGATCAGCTCATAAGCATGGTCACCGTCGCGCAGACGGGCCCAGAAATTGATCTTCCATGCCAGGCTCCATCCGGTTGCTTCATCTCCCCTGAACAGAAGGGATTGTTTGGCGGCTTTCATAAGTTCAGGGGTCGATTCCCAGTTTATATCGTTCGAGGGATATAATCCCCATAAATGTGAAACGTGCCTGTGTTTGTTATCCGGATCGTCAATATCTTTCATCCATTCCTGAAGTTGTCCGTATTGTCCGATCTTGTTTGGGGCAATTTTAACTACTTTTTCTTTTAGTGTCTCAGCAAATTCATGATCAGTATTAAGTATTTCGGATGCCTGAATACATGCTTTGAAAAGTGAACGGATTATCTGGTGATCCATAGTCGGACCAGCTACCAGTCCTCCGTTCTCAGGAGAATTGGAGGGAGTGCTTATTAGCCAACCGGATTCGGGATCAACGGTGAGGAATTCAGAATAAAAGAGAGCTGCACCTTTCATCAGCGGCCATGCCCTGTTTCGAAGAAAATCCACATCTTGGGTAAATAAATAATGTTCCCATAAATGAGAAGCCAGCCACCCACTGCCACCTACCCATATCCCGTGGTTTGAATTATTTATGGGAGCGGCTCCCCTCCAGATATCTGTATTATGGTGAAGCACCCAACCATCGAGGTTGTAATGTTCCTTTGCCACTACAGAACCTGTTTCAGAACAATCTTGCATAAGACCAAACAGAGGTTCGGCACATTCTGAAAGATTTGTTACTTCTGCGGGCCAGTAATTCATCTCAGTATTAATGTTGACGGTATACTTACTGCCCCAGGCTGGTGCCAGATCTATATTCCAAATACCCTGCAGGTTGGCAGGTTGTGTCCCTGAGCGGCTGGAGGAAATCAGGAGGTAACGGCCATACTGAGTGTATAGACCAATAAGCTGTGGATCGTCAGGTGAATCAGTAAACTTTTGGAGCCTTATGTTAGTTGGCAATGTATCCCTGGCACTGGTACCAAGATCGATTGTAAATCTGTTAAATAATGACTGATAATCATTTATATGCTTCTTTTTCACTTCATTAAAGGAAAGTCCTTTAATACCTTCAAATGTGGTTTTGAGAGCTGCCATGGGGTCTTTGCTGACGTCTTTGTAATTCTTGAAGTTTGTGTTTGCACTCAACCAAATTGTTGCAGACCTGGCCCCGGATACTGATATTTCGTTCTTCTCAGTTGCCATCTCACCATCCGTGTCAATTTTGATTTTGGCAACACCCTTAAGGACACCATCTTTCACGGCAACATTAAGAATCTGAGTATTGTTACTTGTAGCAACAGATTTCTTCTCATGTTCTGAATCCAAATACACCTTGAAAACAAGTGCTTTGGCTTTATCTGCAGTTAAATGTATTGCAATAACCTGGTCCGGGTTACTTGCTATAACTTCCCTGCGGTAATTCACACCGTCAACATTATATGAAGTGTAACAGACTGCATCAGAGATATCAAGCTCACGATGATAATTGCTATATTTTTCATGCCCTGGAAAGTCAATATAAAGATCGCCAAACGGCTGATATTCAGTTTGTTTCAGCGGCATGCTCATAAATTCTTTCATGGCCAGTTGTTCGGCCTCTTTTTGTTTTCCGACAAAAAGCAATTGCCTGATATCATCTAGGTAATCAGAGGCTCCTTTATGCGAATAGTCATGCGGTGCACCCGTCCAGAGAGTCTCCTCATTGAACTGTATCTGTTCTCTTTCAACACCTCCGAAAACCATTGCTCCCAGACGTCCGTTCCCCACAGGTAATGCCTCAGTCCATTTATCTGCAGGTTTATTGTAATATAGCAATAAGTTGGGATCTTTTTTTCCTGTACAAGCCGAAAAAAACATAATTGCTACTATAATAAATACTTGTCTCATCGAATAATGATTATTTATCACAAATCTAATAAAAAGAGTTTTACTTATTTGTGTATAATTTTGTAGAATATGAATAGAACTTGTATATATAACTTACTTACATATATAATTTTTATTTATATGTAATTTATAAAAAATAATATTTTGAGAATATTATCAATTATTTATATGGAGATGTAATCGGGCTGGAGGATCAGCTACCTTTTCAGCCTTTTTAATTCATTAAAGTGATCCATTGACATTTTTTCACGGGCTTCGCGGGTAGTTTGTCGATACACCTCAAATTCATTTTTAAGACTTTCTAACTCTTTTTTTGTATGAAGAGTGGTAACCATGTTTCTCTTAAAAACAAGGAACCCGAGAGCCAGTAATGCTAAAAGTCCGGCAATGATTATCCCCATTATAGAGTTATAGGTTATCTTGTTCACTTCCATCCCTAAAATGCTGATACTGTTTTTTGTGGCAGTGATCTCATCCAGACTGTTTTTTGTTGTTTGAAGGGAGGTAGATAAGGAATCGATACGATGGCTAAGTACTAAAGTGAGATTCTTTAAATCGCTGATCTCTATTTTTGATTTCGAAAGTGAATCTATAGCATTATTCTTGATCTTCTGAAACATATCTTCTCTGATGGCCCGGTAGTTTTCATAGATTCTGGTACGTTCCTGAATATAATTCATCTGTTCTTTCAAAGTACTGTTAGTAAGAATATCCGGTAAGGCAGTCTGGCTGGTTCCGCTAACAGGGAAAATTATTAGCAATGCAAATATCAATGCATATCTGCTTAAAGATTGATTCATTTTTCTCATAAGCTTTATAAGTTTAATAGGCTCATTCTTTGTTTTAACAAACGCTTTAATCATTTATTTATTATATCTTCCGGAATAGAGGGAACCTACCTGTTTAGATGGTCACTATTCCAGAGTGCAATGGTATACTAATTAAAAGTTGAAGATAGTCATTTTGAATCAGTTCCCAAAAAGTTACGAATACAGAAATGTTATCTTTCATCATAATTCTTCAGAATTAATATGTTATGTAAAAAAATGACCTTTTAGCTGGTTTTATTTTAAAAAGATGTATATTTACTTTTTACGTGTCTATAAATTTGTAAAGGGAGTAATGTTGATTCCAATAATCCAATTACTAATTTAAATTTTTCGACTCATGAAAATATTTTCTCAATTACTTAAAACCTAACTAATTCTTCTAAATTATGAAACAAAATCATGTTCAGCAGGTACATTCATTAAAGTACCTGAAAAAGCTGTTTTTAAGGTTTAAGATTACAATTATCATAATTATGATCGGGGCTTTAAATCTCTTAGCTGTATCTTCCATAAATCCCGAAATGGATGGATTAAATTATGTTCCATCTGGGGTTGAACTCCAGCAATTAAATATATCCGGGACTGTAACCGACGCTTCAACAAGAGAAGCAATGCCCGGAGTAAATATTGTAGTTAAGGGTTCCAGTACCGGTACACTTACTGATATAAGCGGAAAATATACAATAACGATACCTGATCAGAATGGCGTATTGGTCTTCACATTTATCGGGTATGATCCTTTCGAAGCGACCTACTCCGGCTCAGCGACTATTAATGTTGCACTTACTCCCACAACCCAGGCCCTGGATGAGGTAATAGTTATTGGATACGGAACTCAAAAGAAGAGTGACCTTACAGGTTCTGTGGTGAGAGTAAATATGGAGGATAAAGCCACTCTTGCGAACATAAACGTTACTTCGGCTCTTTCAGGAGCAAGTGCCGGGGTAAATGTTTCAAATAATGGTCTTGCAGGAAGTGAACCGGATCTGTCAATAAGGGGACAAACCTCTCTGTCAGCAAATGACGACCCATTGATTGTACTGGATGGTATTATATATAACGGCGCAATATCTGATATAAATATTGGAGATGTGGAATCAATAGATATTCTGAAAGATGCAAGCTCTGCAGCAGTATATGGATCCAGATCAGCAAACGGGGTAATGCTTATAACCACCAAGAAGGGTAAAACAGATAAACCGGTTGTCTCCTTCAATATGTACTATGGTTATCAGGATATGACCAATAATCCCATGAGAGTTATGAATGCAGAGGAGTATACAGTGCGATTAACCGATTATTACTACCAGCAGGACCTCTATACTTGGTACAAGACTAATCCTACAAGCGCTACTGGAAAGCCTGTAAGACCTGATGTAACGGATCGTAATGTTGTGGCTTCACGGTTGCGGACACAGGAGGAGAAAGATAATTACCTTGCAGGAAATGAGATTAACTGGTTTGATGAAGTTACACAATTAGCTCCGATTCAAAACTATAACCTTAGCTTATCAGGTAAAGGCGAGAGGAGCAGCTACTTTGTTTCAGGTTCTTATACTAATGAGGAGGGAATTCTTCTTAATGATAAATTCCAGAGACTTACTTTGCATACCAATATTGAGAGTAAAGTAACCGATTGGCTTACTCTTGGATTAATATCATCATATTCTTATCGTGATTATTCAGGTTTGGAAGCATTGCTGAATGATGCCAGGCGATGCAGCCCGCTGGCAAATAACAAAATTGGTCAGCCGAATTACGATATGTATCTGACCGGAGAAGCTTACATGCCATATCCTCTTAATAATTTATTTGTTAATAATAAAGATGTCAGAAATAATCTATTTTTGGTTGGTAGTGCAAAAATAACAGTTCCATGGGTAGAAGGGTTGACATATGAGTTCAACTATTCTAACACATACACCAACGAGAATGATTTCACCTTTTGGCCTTCCTCTACTCCTGACGGTTCCGGTAATAACGGAAGGGCAATTAAGGAGCCAGAAGATACGAGAAACTGGATTGTCAATAATATAGTCTCTTATCTGGGAAACTTCGGTGATCATCAGATCAATGCCACTCTGCTTTACAGTAGTGAAAACCGTCAACACCAATACTCAAGGCTCTTTGCAGAGGGATTTGACAATCCTGTTCTTGGTTATAATAATATGGGTCTGGGTACTGTTGCAACTGTTGGATCGGAGGCCTGGGAGGAAAACAGCTTATCGTACATGGCACGGGCAAACTACTCTTATAAGAACAGGTACATGTTTACAGCAACTGTAAGGAGAGACGGTTTCTCAGGATTTGGTGAAAACAAAAAGTTTGCAACATTCCCATCTGTATCATTAGCCTGGGTTACCTCTGAAGAACCTTTTATGAGCAATCTGAGCTGGTTGTATCTGAAATCAAGAATCTCATACGGACAAAACGGGAACCAGGGAATTGGACGTTATTCAAGCTTCTCAAGAATGACTGCCGATGCTTACGTTTACGGCTCAGCTACTTCCATTGCTGTTTATCCAAGTTCATTGGGAAATTCTGACCTTGGATGGGAGACAACATCATCATTCAATCTCGGAGTGGATTTTGGTTTTATGAACCGCAGAATTTCAGGATCTATAGACTTGTACAAGTCCCAGACAACCGATGTGCTTGTAGAAAGGGCTCTGCCTCCGACTACCGGTTATGTCAGTGTATGGACCAATATCGGAGCAATTGATAATAAAGGGATTGAACTTGAGCTGGCAACCAGGAATCTTGAAGGAGCTTTGAGCTGGGAAACAAATTTCATTTTTTCGCTGAACAGGGATAAGATTACCAAACTTTATGGTGACGAGAATGATAAGGATATCGGAAACCATTGGTTCGTCGGTGAGTCTATCAGTGCATTTTATGATTATGAAATGGCAGGTGGCGTATGGACAGAGGAGGAGCTTTACAGTGGTCAGACCTATGATAACTGGTATCCCGGTCAGTTCAGATATGTTGATCAGAATGGCGATGGTGTTATCGAGCCAAATAATGACAGGAAAATTGTTGGGTACAGGACCCCGAGCTATCGTTTCAGTATAAATAATACACTGACATATAAGAACTGGTTGTTCTCCTTCTTCCTTAACTCAATACAGGGTGGTAAGGACTACTATTTAGCTGATAATGCAATTGTCACCAATGTGGCATGGAGGTCAGATGATGTACTCAGGATAAACGCCTCGGCAGTACGGCCTTACTGGACCCCTGATAACGGAATTGATGATGCGACAGGTGTATATAATTCCCCTGCAGTTTCCAGTGGTATATATCAGAGCAGGAGTTTTGTGAGATTACAGGATGTATCCCTTACCTATAAGTTTGGCCCCGAGTTGCTGAATACTCTTGGTATAGAGGCATGTCAGTTCTACATTGCCGCTAAAAATCCCTACACATGGACCAAATGGGAAGGCTGGGATCCTGAGATTGGCGTTAGTAATTCACCATTAATGAGAAACATTACAGCAGGTTTCAGACTTACATTCTAAGTTGATTACTCAATATTAGCAGATCAAAATTATGAAACCTAATAAAAATTATGAAATGAAAAAATATATGAATCAATTAAGCAAAAAATATTTATTGCTTGCAGGAATTCTGTTTTTAGTGTTTTCCTCTTGCAGTGAAGATATTCTCAAAGAGACACCTCTCGATTTTCTGGCACCTGATAATGCCTACAATACATTGCCTGGTATCCAACAGGGAATTACAGGATTACATTACTCAGTGCGGTCAAACTGGTTTTACGGAGGCCAGCAGGATGCCGGTTCCATTATGAAGGGCATTGGCAGTGATGTTGCCTTTCATGGTGAAGACCCTAACAGTACACGATTCCTGTGCAACTATTTAAATTATCTTACATCAGAGAATAATTATATCAGTTATTTCTGGACCTGGCAGTATGAGCTTATTCAGAGGGCTAATGTTCTTATTGACGGTATTGAAAATTCCGATGAGGCGATATGGTCAAGTGAAGTCCAGAAGAAGGCTTACCTGGCTGAGGCAAGATTTTTCAGGGCCTTCGCCTATCGTATTCTTGTCTCCTTCTATGGAGATGTTCCACTTGTTGATTATGTTGTTAATTCAGCAAAGACAGATTTTGTCAGAGATCCCAAATCGGAGGTCTATAGGCTTATGGAGGAAGATCTTTCATATGGTGCTGAAAACCTGCCGGATCCTGGTAGTGAAGAGGCTCCGGGAAGAATTACAAAAGGCGCAGCCCTTCATATGCTTAGTGAAGTATATCTGACTCAGGGAAAATTCCAGTTAGCCGTTGATGCAGCAACTGACGTTATTGACGGATTTAACTATGCCCTCATGACACAACGTTTCGGATCGAGAGTCGGGAATGAAATCTTTGGAGTTGGTGATGTGTATAATGATCTGTTTGGATATGGGAATCATAATCTTCCTGAAAATACCGAATCCATATGGGTTGTACAGATAGAGCCTTACATCACCGGGGGGGGATCTGTTGAAGGAGAGAGGTCATTCGGACCTGCCTATTTCAGAATGGGAAACACGCCTGATGGTGAAAAGGCATTTCGGGGTGAGCTTGTTGATGGTAAATATACGGGATATTCCGATACACTTGGTCGTCCAGTATCATGGATACATCCTACTAATTATGCTGCATATGATATATGGGTCAGCGACTGGAATAATGATGTACGTAATGCCAAACAGAATATTAAGCGCGATTTCTACTTTGACAATCCCGCATCAACGTATGACAAGCAAAAGGTTGATTTCAACCTTTATCCTCCGGGAACAAGGGATTGGATAAGGGATACCTGCCAATATATCTACCCGTTCTTCATGAAGTTTGCAGACCCGCTTAACCATTTTACTGACCCTGCAAGGTCCGGCGGAGGGAATAATCATAAGGACCTCTATGCAATACGTCTTGCTGAAACAATCCTCCTCAGGGCTGAGGCCTATCTTGGATTGAATAATACAGGTCTGGCAGCAGCTGATATAAATGCAATCAGGACCAGGGCTAATGCAACTCCTATTTTGCCTGCAGAGGCAACCCTTGATTATATTCTTGATGAGAGGGCGCGGGAACTATATGGTGAAGAATGGAGACATATCACTCTGCGACGGATGGGAAAGCTTGTGGAGAGAGTAAGGCTTTATAATAATAATCCATTGAATCCCGGATTGAATATTCAGGATTATCATAACCTGTTTCCAATTCCTCAGTCACAGATCGATTTAAATATTGATGCCGTGATACAACAGAATCCTGGTTATCCGCAGAATTAATAACCCTGGAAAAAGGAATAACCTGAATTTCAGGTTGAATTGATATTCTGTCAAATTGTTTAATAAGAATCAGTGGAGCACGGAGGTGTCTCCACTGATTCTTTTTGTGGGATTACCCAAACTTTTTTAAGGATTCACACATGGTAACAATATTCTGAGGCGGGACCTCTGACTGTATATTATGAACTGTTGCAAAGACGAAACCTCCGCCGGATGACAGAGCCTCAATATTCTTTTTAACATCTTCTTTTACCTGTTCTTTAGTTCCGTATGCAAGGATTTTCTGAGTGTCCACTCCGCCGCCCCAGAATACAATATCTTTGCCAAAATCTTTTTTTAACTTGTAAGGTTCCATGCCAGTTGCATTGATATGTACCGGATTAAGAATATCAATACCCATCTCAATAAAGTCAGATATTATTGGACGAACATTTCCACAGGAGTGAAACATAATCTTTGCTTCCGGGGCTTTTTCCTTCAGTGTATTGATTATTCTGGAGATATGAGGTTTGTAATATTGTCTGAAATGATCAGGATCAACCAGTTGTGATTCCTGTGTCCCATAATCATCTGCTTCTGCTATTACATCCACGGCATCTCCAAGTTCATCAAGTGCCATTTCCCAGAACTCAATTTTAAGATCTGCTAATTTGCCAATCAGCATGTCAGAAAATTCAGGATAGAGGAATGGATCAACCAGAGCATTTGTCATGCCCCTGAACCTCTGATGCATTTCAAATATTCCTGCACATAAGCCTTTAAGCATTACAAGTTTGCCACGCTCTTTAAACCTTAGAGCTTTTTGGCGCAATCCCTTTATCCTCTCTTTATCTGATGCTTCAGGCCACTTATACCTGCTTATTTCCATAATATCGGGGACAATATTCTCCATAGGGAATTTCACCAGAGAAAACCAGTGACCGTCAGTTTTAGGAAAGTGGTGAGTGAAACCCCATTCATCAAGGTATTCCCATCTGTCACCAATGTCAGTAAGCTTTTCATATACATCCCAGTTGTGGCTTGTAAGCGGGAATAATCCCCGTGTGTCAACATCAAGGTCATCAAGGATATCCTCCGAGGGCACCACTATCTGCTGTACTACATCCGACCAAGCCGGCTCTTCACGGCTCTTCCCCAGGTAATTACGTAAATTTTGGTATGCGCCATTTGTTATACCTGTCCATGTCGAACCTGCCAGATCGAAAGGGACATGGTCGGGTTCCCTGTGGTTAATGGCAGCAAGTATTCTTTCTCTGCTATTCATAGTGAAAAGTTACATTTTTATTGGTTCAATTTTCCGGACCAGCAAATGGATAATAAGCAGTGCAATCAGGTAACCAAATCCGGCAATAGCAAATGGAACAGCATAACCATCTACTCCGGCATTCTGAAGTATTTTCCCAACAAGAAATGCACCAAGTGCACCACCGACGGCACCTGAGAAACCACCAAATCCGGCAATTGTTGCTGTTGCTCTTCTGGGGAAGATATCTGACATCAGGCTGAAGATATTGGCTGACCATCCGCAGTGTCCGCCAGCAGCAAGGGCAATTAAGCCAACCGCTACCCATAAATTACTGGTATGAGGAACAAAAATAACAGGAACGGCTAATATACCGCACGATAATAATCCAAGCTTACGTCCCTTATTGATTCCCCATCCCAGCTTCAGGAATTTTGAGGACAACCAGCCAAGGAATACCCCAATGCCCCATGAAATAAGGTAAATGGTAAAGAAGGGCAATCCTATATCTTTGAGATTGACTCCAAATTTCTCATTCAGGAATTTTGCACCCCAGAAAAGGTAAAACCACCAGATAGGATCGGCCATAAATTTTCCAACTGCAATTGCCCATGTTCCCCTGTGAGGGAGGATATCTTTCCATTTCACTTTATCAATACCGGTTTCCTCTTTGCTATCGCTATTAATATAATCCAGTTCGGCCTTTGACACTTTTTGATGTACAGCGGGTTGTTTATAATATCTCAGCCAGATCAGTATCCAGATCATAGATATCGGGAATGTCCAGAGAAATCCGGCTTTCCAGCTATGGAATGAAAGTACCAGAGGCGGAATTATCAGGGGTGACAGTATTGTCCCCATGTTGGAACCGCCGTTGAACAGGCCGATCGCCAGTGCCCTCTCTTTTTTAGGGAACCATTCAGCCACAACCTTTATGGCCGCAGGAAAATTACCTGACTGACCTATTGCCAGGTTAAATCTGGCCACAGCAAACCCAACCCAGCTTCTTGCGAAAGTATGTGCCAGTGTGGCAAGACTCCATATACCTATCGAAACGATGTACCCTCTTTTTGTTCCGATCCTGTCAATTACCGTTCCCATCACCAGGAAACAGATGGCATAAGCCACCATGAATGCACTGTTGATATAACCGTATTGCTCTTCACTCCAGCCTATCTCTTTCTGAAGGTCCGGAGCCAGTATTCCAAGTGCTGAACGGTCTATATATAAGATAGTTGTAGCAATAAACAGGAGGGTAAGTATGATCCACCTGAAATTTGTCTTTTTAATATCGCTCATGCACACAGATTAACATAATCCTGCAAGGACACCGTTAAAATAACCTATTGATTCAGCAATCCCGGGTAAAGGGTCCTTCATGTCTTTTCCATATTCAAGACTACAGGTCCCGGAATATTTCGTTTCACGCAATGTCCTGAAAAATTTTGGGAAGTCTATTATCCCGCGACCCGCTTCAACGCACCAGCCTGCTTTTTCAGGTTTATCGACATCCCATACATGAAAGTCGAATATACGGTTTTTGAATTTAATATAGGTTTCAATAGGATCAAGTCCAAGACGTTTTGTATGTGCAATATCAAGACAGAAACCGATTCGTGAATCGAGGGTACTGATCTCTTTCCAAATATCTTCTGCACTTGAATAAAGCGGCAAATCAGGTCCATGATTATGTATGGCCACCCGGATATTATATTCCTTCACCTTCTTTTCAACATAAGGAAGAAACTGGATGTCAGGAACACCAACCAGGAGATCTACTCCGACCATTTTTGTGTAAGCAAATGCCTGGTCGATAGATCCTTCTGATTTCATATAAATGGGTCCAACTCCATAAGGTTGAACTCCGAAAGACTTCATTTTCGCAAGTGTCTGATCAATTACCTCCTGGGTACTGGTAAGTGGCAGATGGAAATCTTTAACTCCAAGCAAACCCACATCAACTCTTTTCATCATTGCCAATGACTGGTCGAGATCTAATTTTGCGAAGGTATAACCGGCAATCGCCAGTTTGAAAGTATCCGGAACAATAGCCGGACTTAATGATTCTGAACCTGAAGCTAAAGATGGCAGACCCGTTGCAATGACAGCTGTTCCGGCAGTTTTTACAAAATTACGTCTGGTAAATTTCATGATAGTATTATGAATTATTATTAAGGTTGTTATGAATATTTCTTCTGTCTCTATTATTTATGATTTTCAATGATCAAAATCCTGATTCAGAACTTAAAATATTTCTCTCTGATAGGGATGTTCAACAATGCTGATGCAGCATTGTCACCGGCTATCTCTTCTGTTTCCGGATTCCAGGTGAGTACAGATCCGGTTTTTATGGCAATTAAACCCAACTGGCACATAGATATTGTCCGGTGTGCTGTCTCCAATGGTTCAATAGTCTGTCTTCCATTTTTTATGGCAAGCAGAAAGTCTTCCTTATCCGAGGGCAGATCTTTAAATGATATATCCCCTGGTCCTGTTGGTGAATCCAGAATCGACTGGGAACTGGCACTGAGTTTATCGATATATTCTACTTCAATCCAGCCTTCAGTTCCTTCGAAACGGACATATGGACGTTCTATTTTGAAGTAAACCTCCACTCCATTGGCATAGCGGTATTTAATATCAAATTTATTCAGTGTATTCCATAATCCCTTGTCAAATTCTCCGGTGCCTTCAATTCTTACCGGTCCTGTATATTCAGTGTTGTTACCCCACTGGACAATACCCATCAGGTGTGCACCCCAGTTTGATATCATACCATTGCAGTAACTATCCACACGCATCCATCCGGGGCGTTTGTTATTAACCTTTATATCATGTACCCTTTTCTCAGTATAGGGGACTTCCCAGGCAGGTCCAAGCCAGAAATCATAATTGAGTTCAGGAGGTACGGCCATTGTGGGCTGAACCGGCAGGGGCGGACCATCGGATGGTACTGCAACAAATATCCTTTGTACCTTACCGATACGGCCATTACGTACCAGTTCGACTGCACGTGCAAATTCAGGTAATGCCCTGAATTCACTGTCATTACGTGTTATTACTCCATATTTTTTTATTGCTTTAACCAGTTGACGGCCATGTTCAATGCAAGTTGAAATAGGTTTTTCAAGGGAGATATGTTTCCCTGCACGAGCCGCTTCAATAGCCATTGGAACATGCCAGTGATCAGGTGTGGCAATCATAACTGCATCTACATCCTTGCGCAGCAGTACCTCCCTGAAATCACCATAGGCATCACAACCTTTATATGTAAAACCTTTTTGTTGGGCATAATGATCGTTAACCTGCTTCTGCCCGTTGGCAAGGCGCCATGAATCCACATCGCATACTGCAACGATCTGGGCATTGTCTGATTTCAGGAACTGGGGAATATTAGGATTAACAGTCTGCCTGCCAATGCCAATTACTGCCACATTGATCCTGTTTCCGGGTGCTTTTTTCCCAAGTAAGTAAGATGGTACCAGAGTCGGGAGGACAAATGCTCCGGCAGTTCCAAGTGCAGTTTTTTTCAGGAAAGATCTTCTTCCAGTTTTCATACTTCAATGTTTTTAACTATAGGTTTAATTTATTTTGCCACTTTCATAATTAATTTTATGACAATATAATAAATAATCATTACTCCGGAGTCCGGCAGGACAACCATGTTTATTTTCTTTCCGGGAATTACAGTAATGTTTGGTTATTACCAACATCTTATGTAAATTTGAATACCTCATAAAAGTATCAAAACCGGTCAATAAAATCAATTTTAAGTCTGAAAAAAATGAAAAACTCAACTATTTCGAGACGCAAATTTTTAGGCACTGCAGCAGCAGCAGCAGCTTTTACCATGGTTCCATTAAATTATTCCTGCAGTGGTGGAACTAAGAGCAATAAGCCCAACTCCAAAGTTAATGGTGTTCAATTAGGTCTGACCACTTATTCCTATCGGCAGATTTCACACAGCCTCGAGGAAGTCCTGGAATACATATTGAAGGCAGGAGTCAATGCGGTGGAGATGAGAAGTGTTCTTGAGGAAGGACTTGGTATTCCTCAGGCTCAGAGACGGGCTCCGGCTCCGGCAATGGGCCAGGGACAGGAAATGACTGCTCCGGGTGATCAGGGAAGGCAGGCAAGAGCTGAATTATCCGAGGAGGAGAAAGCCGAGCGCGCAAAAGCTGCTGAAGATCTCAGAGAGGAACAACGTCAGTGGCGTCTCTCTTTACCCATGCAAAAGTATGCAGATGTGCGCAAGATGTACAATGATGCAGGTGTGGATCTTCACATTGCCAAGTTTGCACCTTCAAGCTGGTCAGATGAAGAGATAGACTATGCTTTTGAAGCAACCAAGGTGTTAGGAGCTTATGGTATAACTAATGAAGCGAGTGTAGAAGCCTGTAAACGCCTTGGGCCATTTGCTGAAAAGCATAATAGCCTTGCCATTTATCATACCCATGGACAATTTGGCCAGGAAGGCTTTGACCTCGATACATTACTTGGTTATTCACCGGCCAACAGACTCAATCTTGATGTGGGACACTATTGGGGAGCCACAGGGTTGCATCCCAACGATATAATAACAAAATATCACGACAAAATCCCCATGTTGCACATGAAGGATAAAACAGGACCAAATGATACACCGGCCAACACCAATAAGCCGTTTGGGCAAGGTACTACTCCAATTGCTGATGTACTACTGTTGCTTAAGGAAGAGAAATGGCCAATCGATGTTTTCGTTGAACTGGAATATAGAATTGAGTCGTACTCGGATCCTGTTAAAGAAGTCATAAAATGTATTGAATACATGAGAAATATTCTTGAGTGATATTAAGGTTAAGTGTTTGCGATCTGGGAATATGGTTTTTATGAGCCGACTTGTCATTCTGACTAATGTAAATTCAGGGAAATGAAAATAAAAATCGGGTTTTTAGTATTGCTTTTACTTTGTTGTTCTTTTATTTCGCTTGGACAGAAGAGAATTACTGTTTCAGGTACGGTGGTAGATGCTAAACTGGCACCTGTTGAAGGTGCCACTATTTTTATTGATAATGTAAAAACTAATGCAGTAACAGATAAGGAAGGACATTATAAGGTTAAAGTCCGTGCTGATGCAGAAGATATTTTAGTTTTCACTCTTTTTTATGGTGCTGGAGAAACGAAAATTAATGGAAGGACATCTATTGATTTCATTCTTACTGACAAATCAGCAGAAAAGGAAGCAGATGATAAAAAAAATGCTGCAAGAGAGTTAGGCATGGTTGACGGACAAAATCCGAGTTTTGCATCATACCAGAGCGTATATGATATGATTCGCGGACGTTTCGCGGGTGTCGAAGTCTCTGGTAACAGTATTAAGATAATGGGATCATCGTCCTTAAATATAAGCACCGAACCACTTTTTGTTGTTGATGGAGTTATTGTAAACAGTATCGATGATATTTCACCACAGGACGTTAAGTCTATCGAGGTGCTAAAAGGCCCGGAAGCCTCAGTTTATGGTATGAGAGGTGCAAGCGGAGTAATTGTAATAACTCGTCTATCGGGGAAAGACTAAAGTTAATATTCGATAAATAATAAGTAAATGCATATGATCCACATATATTTGAGATAATACTTTTTCTTAATGATTAAAATAAATAACATCCAAAAAAGATCGTAAATAATCTTGTAATATTTTTAAAAAATCAATATTATGAAAAACAAACTATCCAGAAGTAATTTTTTAAAAACCGTCGGACTGGCTGGATCGGGGATTATACTTGGAGGGAGTGCCTCAGAAAAGATAATACTTCCCGAAATAGTACCCAGCAGAACTGCAAGAAGTAGTGCCAGTAAGGTTAATCTGGCTTTAATCGGAGCTGCACATCAGGGAGCCAGTGATGCCAGACAGTTTATCAACTCAGGTCTTGCAAATATCGTTGCCATCTGTGACGTAGACCTTGATTCCGAGGGCTGCCAGAACACAATCAAATCAGCTCCTAAAGCAAAGCAATTCAGGGATTTCCGGGTAATGTTTGATAAAATGGCAGGCGATATCGATGCAGTGCAGGTAGCTATTCCAGATTTTGCCCACTTCCCGGTATGTATGGCAGCCATGCAACTAGGGAAAAGCGTATATGTTGAAAAACCGATGTGCCGTACATTTCTAGAAGCCGAATTGCTTGCTCAGGCAGCCAATAACAATCCTAAACTGGTTACCCAGGTTGGTAACCAGGGGCATTCAGGCGAGAATTATTTCCAGTTTAAAGCCTGGAAAGAGGCTGGTATCATTAAGGATGTTACTGCAGTAACTGCATTCATGAATGGCAACCGCAGATGGCATCCATATGATCCGAAAATCACTAAATTCCCAGAGGCACAGCCACTTCCCAAAGGAATGACAGATAAGGATTGGGATACCTGGCTCACTACAGCTGCATATCACGATTTCAATGAAAAATATCACCCAGGCAACTGGCGCGGCTGGTATGATTTCGGTATGGGTGCCCTTGGAGACTGGGCAGCACACATACTCGATACAATTCACCAATTCCTTGAACTTGGTCTGCCATACGAGATTGAACCTGTTCACGTTCGTAATCTGAATGATTTCTTCTTCCCATTGGAAACAACACTTAAGTTCCGTTTCAGAAGCCGGGGCGATATGCCTGCATGTGACATAACATGGTACGATGGTGTTGAGAACCTTCCGCCAATTCCTGAGGGTTATGATACTGTAACTGCCAGGGTTGATAAAACCATTCCTCCTCCTGGTGGTGTACCACCGCAGGAAGGACAGCCCGCCAGAACTCCAAGGAGACCAGTATCCGGTAAAATTATCTACAGCAAAGAACTGACATTTAAGGGAGGTACGCACTCTGCCCCTCTCTTCATCATTCCTGAAGAGAAAGCAAAGGAAATGGCCTCCAGGTTGCCTGAGTATCCTGAAAGTCCATCCAATCACTATGAAAACTTCCTGAAAGCTTGTTTGGGAGAGGAAGAAACTCGTTCCCCATTTCAGGTATTTGCTCCGCTGGCCCAGATATTTTCGCTTGGCGTCATTGCAATGCGTCGTAACAAAAAACTTATCTTCAACAGCAATACCAGAGAGATAATCAATGATAAGTTTGCAAATTCGATGCTGACAGACAGGCCTCCCCGTTTGGGTTGGGAAAGTTATTACAAAGTCTAATATATTTATACTTTGATTCAGATAATGTCAGGGCAGTAAAAGACCAGCAGTATCGATATATTCGGAACTACATGCCTTTCCGTCCTATAATGCAATATTTACGTACATTATTTGGTCTTCCTTCAACACAATCATGGGTGAATGAATATAAATCAGGAAGGACAAATGCAATACAGAGTATGTTTTTTCATGAGAAGCCTGTAGAAGAGCTTTATGATTCAGAGAAAGATCCATGGAATGTTAATAATCTGGCGGATGATCCTGCGTATACAGAAGTATTGGAGAGGATGCTTTCGTTGAGTACCTGAAGAATGACCATAGTGGCATCCGGTATTGGGGTGTAACAGGATTATTAATATTGAAGGATGCTGCCAGGCCTGTTATTTCTGCATTGAAAGAAGCTGCATATGACAGATCAGGATCAGTTGCCACACTTGCAGCTGAGGCATTATATGGCTTGGGAGAGAAGGAAGCAGCACTTCAGGCATATATTAACATTTTACAGGACATAAACGTGTATGATTATTCGGACAGGAACTGGGCTTTAAATAGTATTGATATCATCCATGAGTTAAGTCCTGAAATAGCAAGTCCTGAACTAATTAATGCTGTTAAGAATGTGGTTCAATATAGAAATGATAATCCTATTTCTGGAAGCGTTGCTGGTTATGAGATGAGGACAGCGCCATACCTTTTACAAAAGTGGGGAGTAGAAATGGAAGTATCAAATGAACGTGGCGGCTTTGCCCCTGGTGACTTTAGAGCTGAAAGACCTGCTGGAGCTGAGAGACCTGGAACTAATCTGTGATAATTCTTTTCAATATTTAAATACCATTGACAAATAAAAAAACCTAATTATGAGAAATTATTCTAAAATTTTGATTACCTGTGTTTTGGTAATAACTTTTCTGGTATCATGTAGAGGAGTAAAAGAATCGAAACCACAACCTGAAATTGGAACAAGATCTGTTTCCATAATTGAAGAAGACGGATTACAGTTTAAGGACTTAAACAAAAATGGAAGTCTCGATGTTTATGAAGATTGGCGATTGACAGCTGAAGAACGAGCAGAAGATCTAACGTCAATGATGACGCTCGAAGAAAAAGCAGGTTTGATGCATATAAGTTCAGAGCGCAGGCGCGGCGGCGGTGTACCTGGCGGCGGTCGTTTTCCTGGCGGAACAGCTGGAGCTGCCAGACCTGAAGCTACTGCTGATGTTGTTGAGGTCTTAGCTGAAGATCCATTTCCTGCAACGGTTGATTATATCAATAGTCGCCACCTTCGGTATTTTGTTCTTCGAGACAACCTTCCTGCTTTCGACAATGCTAGTCGAAACAATAAATATCAGGAAATAACGGAACAAACACGCTTAGGTATACCTATTGTATTTACCTCTAATCCACGCAATCATACTGGCCGAATAGAATTTGGAATTACTGAAGCAAGCGGACAATTTTCACTTTGGCCAGGCCAACTTGGATTGGCGGCAGCTCACGATTCATCTTTAATACGCGAATTTGCAGAGATTGCACGTAAAGAATGGAGGTCCGCTGGAATTCGAAAAATTTACGGTTACCAAGTCGATGTTGCAACCGAACCCAGGTGGCGTCGCATTAGCGGGACTTTTGGTGAAAGTCCAGATCTGAGTGCTGAATATGCCTGGGCTTTGGTGCGTGGATTTCAAGGAGCTGAAATCAATAGTGAGTCTGTTGTACATACCATCAAACATTTTCCCGGAGATGGTCCCGTATACCTGGGACTTGATCCACATGGTGTACAGGGTCAGTGGGCTGTTTATCCAACAGAAGGAAGTCTGTATAAATATCAACTTCCACCATTTCAAGCTGCGTTTGATGCGGGTGTAAGTTCTCTTATGAGTTTTTACAATCGTCCGAGTAACGCATTATCAGTGCCACAACTTAACGGTGACCCTTTTGAAGAAGTGGCTGGGGCATATAATAAGGCTATTATTACTGATCTTCCTAAAGAAATGGGCTTTAAGGGTTATGTGAATACTGATAGTGGGATACTTGGTGGAATGGCCTGGGGGGTAGAAGATCTATCCATGGAAGAGCGATATGCAAAGGCAGTCATTGCAGGGACAGCTATTTTCTCAGATGTTAATGATCCTTCTCCTTTGATTAGTGCCGTACAAAATGGTTTACTTTCAGAAGAAGATCTCAATCCAGCTGTAAAATCTTTACTCTCAGAGATTTTTGCCCTGGGTTTATTTGAGAATCCTTATGTTGATCCTGAGGAAGCTCAAGAAATTTCAGATAACCCTGAATCACAAGCTATTGCAGATGAGGCCCATCGGAAATCAATAGTACTGTTACGTAATTCTGGCATCTTGCCTCTTACAAATAATCAGAAGGCGTATATAGAGGTTTTTAATGGTAACAATAGTGATGCGACTACTAATTCTTTTAAAGAAGAATTAGCTGGACAGTCAGTGCAAGTAGTCAATAGTCCTTCAGAAGCTGACGTTGCATTGGTATGGGTCCTGCCAAGTACTTACGAAATCTCGGCAGAAGAAGGTATGTCTATAAGTCTTAATGAGGATACGGGGATTGACGTTGCAAAAATTCGAGTTATTGAATCTACAGTACCAACTGTATTAATGATAAACATGAATAATCCCTGGATTATCAATGAAATTGAGCCTGAGGCCTCCGCCGTTTTAGCTACTTTCAGTGTTAAGGGCGAAGCTCTATTGGATGTAGTTTACGGTCGCTTTAATCCAACTGGAAAATTGCCATTATCATTTCCAGCTGATCTGGAAGCAGTAGAGAAAAATGCATCTGATGTTCCTGGTTATGCCGAGGATTTCGATTATGTTTATACTAATGAGGTTGGTGATGATTATATCTTTGGCTTTGGATTAAGCTATTAAAATAGGCCTTGTGAAACGTAGCATGTTATACATGCTGTGTAACCTGTTGATCTGGAACTTGATTATCGTATACCTGAGGGCTCAGATGCCGTTAAAGAGCCGAAGATATCAGGATCTAATTGCCGATATAGAACAGGGACATATATCAACTGCACAGATGCATCTTGGGAACATTGCATACAGAACCGGCCGGAAACTTATATTTGACGGGAAAACCGAAAAATTTGTCAATGATAATGATGCAAATACCTATCTGGCGCGACCGGGAGGAGGGAGAAAGCCCTATAATATACCAAATGTGGTTTAGGTTTAAAGCTTTAATTATGGCTTGATTAAGCAACCTTTTCTGGTACTAATCCTGTCAGCTATTAAATAACAATAAACAAATGTCATATAAGCACCATAAATAAACTGTTAATCAAATCATACTGCGTTTCTTTCCAGCCTGCTTGAAATTTATCTTTTTATTATCAGTCATATAGTTATATTTAACTCAAGCATGCCAGTACTCCATTAAAATAGCCTATGGATTCGGCAATTCCGGGTAATGGATCGCTCATGTCTTTCCCGTATTCGAGACTGCATGCTCCGGCGGTTTTAACAAAATTACGTCTTGTAAATTTCATGATGGTCGTCTTGTATAAAGATAAAAATTGTAAAGTTTATTTCTTCTGTTTCTTATTTATGACTTTCAATGATTGAAATTCAGATTCAGAACTTAAAATATTTCTCCCTGACAGGAATGCTCTTCTGTTAGTTTTCATTCCAATAATTTATTAGTAATATTTCAACCGTTTTCTGGTTGTAACATTCGTGAAATTTGAATGGTCTCCATAGCCCCATAACCTGGAAGGCATGATTGGTTTAATTTTCTCATACTAAATCCTAAGTAAATGGTTAGTTTTTACGTACATAATGAGTATATTTGAAAGTATCATAAAAATAGGAAAATTTTTATAAAAAATTTATATTAGGTCAACTAAATATAAAACAAACAATTATTTCAAGACTCAAATTTTTAGGTACTACAGCAGCAGCTTTTACAGCTGAAATAACAAATATCGTCAGTGGATATTAAACCCAGACTTTCTTCTGTCAGTGATTTTGATTTAATGCTACAATTCGAATGTACATGTCCCGCATAAGCAACAATTTTCGATGGATTATCACTGACGTATTTTTTGTCATTTATTTCCTCTATTTTATCGTATTTAATCGCTACCATCTTATTTATCTGGAACAAATCCAATTATTCCGTTTCAATTGTAATTATTTTTCAGATTTTCTTTTGAGACCAGGTGGTTTATCGGAATTTATCGGTGCTTTTCTGACCCAATTTTATCTTTTCCCTTTTGCTGGAGCTTCAATTATCACTCTGGCTGGGATTGCTCTATATGCAATTACTAGATACATATTTCATAAACATCAATTTGCCGGTGTGATATGGACACTTCTACCGGCGGTGCTTTTAGCATCTCTTCACAGTTATCATCTATATACTTTGGCTCACTGCATTGGCCTGATTGTCTCTCTCGGGTTTTTTGCAATAATCATTTCAGTTGAGAATATCAGTTATCGATTTTTATTAGTTGTAATCGGTTGGCCACTGCTTTATATTTTTACAGGTGGGTATGCAATTTATGCGATCCTGCTATGTATGCTTAACGAATTGCTATTCAGACGGGGACGCTTGCATGTGATAATCCTTGGTATATATCTGTTTCTTGCATTATTCGTTCCATATCTGGCTTCACATTTTATTTTTTATATTAAAGCTGGAGCGGAGTGGACCTTATTAATACCATTATTTTTAGGGTCACCCTATAGATATATCCTGATTATACTTATAGCTTACATCCCTTTTATGTTATTGGTTATCAAGACCTTATTGATATATACAAAAGGTTCTGATATTTCATCTGCATGGAAATGGAAATCCATTTTAGCCGGAACAGTTATCTTGGTCAATTTGACCTTCGTGATAATCAGGTTAACCTATGACAGGAAAACAGAAATCTTATTGGGAATCGACAATTGTGTTCAAAAAGCTGATTGGGATGGTGTATTAAAGCTCTCTTCTGAAAGCCCTGTCACTAACCGGATGGTTATCCATTTTACCAACCTTGCTCTTTTCAAGTCAGGTCGGATGGGTGATCAATTGTTCCATTACAGGCAAGGTGGATCGACGGGCTTATGGCTTGATTGGTCGCAAGACTGGATAGCTGCATTCTTCGGTGGTGAAATATATTATCATCTTGCTTATAATAGCGAGGCATACCGTTGGGCTTTCGAAGCAATGGTGGCAAAAGGGCCAAACCCCCGCTCACTCAAACGTCTGGTTATTACCAGCCTGATCGACAATAACATTGCACTTGCTAAGAAATATCTTGAGGTGTTGGATCAATCCCTTTTTTACCGGAAATGGGCACAACATTACCTCACCTTTGTCAATCATCCGGAAAGCCTAAGAGAGGATAAAGAAATCTCGGAGAAACGTTATTTTGAAATTCACTCAGATTTTATAAGTTCTGATAATTTTGGTGTTAAATTACCCCAATTACTTGCGGACCACCCCGATAACCGAATGGTCTTTGAATACTATATGGCTTCGCTGCTCCTAGATAAAAACCTGGGCGAATTTGTAGCAAATGTTTACCGGCTAAAAGAATTGGGGTACACATCTGTACCGGTACATTACGAAGAAGCTATGTTGGCATATATGAGTATGACCGGAAAGAATATTGTTCCGGAAGGATATACTATCAGTCTCGCTTCCCGTAACCGTTTATCAGATTATGTCAGTACAATTAATTCTTTTGAAAATAATATGAAAATGGCGGCCCGTTCAATGTATGGTAAATTTGGGAAAACCTATTGGTACTATCTGGAATTCATTAATAATCAACCTTAATAGAAGGATGCTGAAAAAACTAAATATAGAAATTCATGCTAAAGTACAGTACAATGCAAAGGTATTAGTATTCATTTTAACCGTCATAATCCTCAATGCCTGTTCCGGTAAAATACCAACATTCACAGAGCTTAATATGGAGGTGCAAATTTTACCCGATTACTCAGGAATTACTCTTCCTCCAAACATAGCTCCGTTAAACTTCACCATCAAAGAAAATGGTGAAAAGTATCTGACAAAGATCTACGAATCCGGAGGAGAGACAATAATCATAAAATCATCAACTGGACATATCCGTATTCCTGAAGGAAAATGGAAGAAGCTATTACAAAAATGTAAGGGAAAGGATATGTTTGTTGAGATATTAATAAAAAAAGATGGCGGTTGGTTGAAGTTCCCTACAATAATCAATCATGTTGCGGTTAATCCGATCGACAGCTATGTGGTGTACCGGTTGATCGATCCCGGATTTGAATTATGGAATAAAATGGGAATATACCAGCGATGCCTGGAGAATTTTGCAGAACGTCCAATAATGATAAACAATATGAGTGATGACAATTGTATGAATTGTCATTCGTTCTGTCTCAATGACAGTCATACAATGATGTTTCATATGAGATCAAAATATTCCGGTACTATTATTTATCGTGAAGGGAAAGTGACGAAAGTTGATACAAAAACCGATCAAACAATTTCACCTGGAGTTTACCCTGCATGGCATCCCGGAGGAAGATATATTGCCTACTCAGTTAATAATATTGTCCAGGCTTTTCATTCTGTACGACAGATTAAAGTTGAAGTAACAGATACCTTGTCGGATGTGATTGTTTTGGATACTGAGAAGAATAATATATTTACAAGCCCTTCTTTAACATCAAAGGAGCGATTCGAAACATTTCCCACATGGTCACCTGACGGAAAATATTTGTACTATTGCAGTGCAAGGGCATTACCATTGGCACAATATAGTCAGATCAGATACGATTTGCTGCGTATATCGTTCGATTTAACAACCTGCCGGTTTGGGGCTGTTGACACAATTGTTTCAGCATCTACTGACGGTCATAGTGTATCATTCCCAAGGATCTCTCCAGATGGGAAATACCTGCTGTTTTGCATGTCAGATTTTGGAAATTTCTCTATCTGGCATTCTGAAAGCGATTTATACCTGAAGAACCTTGATTCGGGTGAGATATCAAAACCTGAAATAAATAGCAAGGAGTCTGAAAGCTACCATACCTGGTCATCAGATGGTCGTTGGATTGTTTTTAGTAGCCGTCGTATCGATGGACTTCATACACGGTTGTATTTCAGTTATTTTGATACTGATGGCCGAGCACATAAACCATTTTTACTGCCACAAAAGAATCCGGTATTTTACTCTACATTCCTGAAATCCTATAATGTGCCGGAACTTATCACCACAGAAGTTGAATTAAATCCAAGGAAATTGATGAAAGCAGTTAAATCAGAACCTGTAAGAGCTACTTTTAAAGATATTTCCCCATAATCTTCCTGATTGCTCATCTGCCCAACTCCTCTTCTATTACAATGTGGTGAGATTAATTAAAAAATGAACAAAATCCAGATTAAGTATCATAAAAAACTAATAGTAATCTTTCCAGTCATTCTCATGGTAAACATTACACTTTCAGCACAAACAAAAGGTGTAAACCGCGATAAGTACAAAATACATATTTACCAGACTGATAAACAAATAAATATTGATGGTCTCCTTGATGAACAGCCATGGATGACAGCCGAGCATACAGGCAAGATGCAGCGTGTGACACCCACTGATACAGGCTATGCAGCTGCACAAACGGAAGTAATGCTTACATATGATGAGTCAAATTTATACCTTGGTGTAATTTGCTATGATCCTACACCCGGCAAAAGGCCTATCCAATCATTACGCAGGGATTTCAATTTTAGTAGTAATGACAACTTTATGGTCTTCATTGATACATATAATGACCAGACTAATGGGTTTGCCTTTGGTGTATCGGCAGCTGGTGTGCAAAGAGACGGAGTGATGTCAAACGGCAGCCAAACTTTATACAGCTGGGACATAAAGTGGAAATCGGCTGTAAAAAGTTATGACGACCGGTGGGTAGCAGAGTTTAGTATTCCTTTTCGTAGTATTCGTTATTTCGAGGGAGCTATTGAGTGGGGTATTAATTTTGGCCGACTTGATTTAAAAACCAATGAAAAGTCTGCATGGGGGCCTATGCCACGTCAATTCACCCACTCTAATCTGGCTTTCACCGGAACACTGATTTGGGATAAACCTTTGAAAAAAGTCGGACTGGGTTTCTCACTTATTCCTTATATTACCGGTAAGGAGACAAGAGATAATCAGGCTGGGGAAAATACCAGGTGGAATGGAAATGCAGGATTTGATACAAAAATGATTTTATCCACATCAATGAACTTTGACCTTACGGTAAATCCTGACTACTCACAAGTTGAAGAGGACCAGCAGGTGACAAATCTCGACCGTTTTGAACTGTTCTTCCCGGAGAGAAGACAATTTTTTCTTGAAAACAGTGATTTGTTTGCTAATCTTGGAAAAAGTGGATCGCAACCTTTCTTTTCAAGACGTATAGGGCTCAATATCCCCGTAATAGGAGGAGGGAGATTAAGCGGAAAGATTGGAGATAACTGGAGAATAGGATTGATGGATATGCAAACAGGATCAAAGGGTGATACTCCTTCCAGCAATTTTGCGGTTGCTGTTTTACAAAGACGGGTTTTCAGCAGATCAAATATAGTGGCATTCCTTGTCAACAAACAAGTAACCGGCGATTATAATGACAAATTGTATTCAGGTTATCGATATAACAGGATTGCAGGTCTGGAATATAATCTGGCAAGCCCGGATGATAAATGGTCAGGCAAAGTATTTTACCACCAGGCCTTTTATCCTGGTGCCACTTCTGATGCGGCATCTGTTTCAGGAAATATTCTTTACTCCACACCGTACTTCAATGCAATGTTAAGACAGTCGTGGATTGGATCTGATTATGTTGCTGAAGCAGGTTATATCAGAAGAACAGGTTATTTTGAAACTTCACCCGGACTAAGATATACTATATATCCAACTGATAGTAAAATATTAAGTCATGGTCCGAGTGTCGATTTCGATATTATTTTAGATACTGACCTTAACATGACTGACCGTGAAACACAACTTGGGTATTCTATTGGGTGGCAGAACAGAAACCAGCTTTCTTTTAACGTGAGTGAACAATTCGTTAAGCTTAACCGGGCGTTTGATCCTACGAACACAGGAGGTATAAAACTAATTTTCGGAGGTGAATATAATTGGCAATCGGCTGATATTCGTTTTTCTTCCGATTCGCGCCGGATGTTTTATTACACTTTAAATGGTGGATATGGCAGTTATTATAATGGGAACAGATTAACGCTTGGCGGTTCGATCAATTACAGGATACAACCCTATGGTAGTATTGCAATTACTGCCAATTATAACAATATATCCTTACCGGATCCATATAACAGTGCTGATTTGGTATTAATTGGACCCAGGCTTGATATTACTTTTACTGATAAATTATTCCTTACTACCTTTGTGCAATATAATGACCAGATCGACAACATCAATTTGAACATGCGTTTTCAATGGCGTTTCGCTCCTGTCTCTGATCTGTTTATTGTTTACACCGGTAATTCCTACATCGAGGATTTCAGGAATAAAAACCGCGGATTGGCTATAAAATTATCATACTGGTTTAACTAGATTCAAAAAATAAGAGACTGGTAACTATCACAAATAATGTTTAAAATGAAAAGATTTGACTCACTGTTTAAAGGAATCACTTTTGTTGTACTGGTACTGTCCATTTTTAGTACCAGGGTATATGCACAGGATGAACTTGATATTATTAGTAATAAATGGCTTAAGTACAGCGATGCATCCAATTCATTATATCATCATCTCACCGGTCAGGCTTATTTGCTTCTTGATCAACGGGAGCAAAAAATTGCTAAAATAAATTCGCTGGACTCATGGCAACAGAGACAAAAATATATCCGCGAGACCCTGATTGATATCGTCGGTCCTTTTCCTGAAAAGACTCCCCTGAATCCTAAAATTGTCAGGACTATTACCAGAGAAAAATTCAGAGTTGAGCATATTATTTTTGAATCACGACCAAACTTTTTTGTTACATCCTCACTTTATATTCCTTCAGTAATAACTAAAGCAGAAAAAGCGCCTGCTGTGATTTATTGCAGTGGTCATTCAGCGGAAGGATACAGAAGTGCTGTATATCAGCATGTAATTCTAAACCTTGTCAGTAAGGGATTCATTGTTTTTGCGTTTGATCCTGTCGGACAGGGCGAGCGGCTTGAGTATTTTGATAAGCAGACAGGTAAATCAATTATCGGCGGCCCGACAAAAGAGCATTCCTATCCCGGAGCGCAGGCCCTTATTACAGGCAGCTCACAGGCGAATTATATGATTTGGGATGGAATACGAGCTGTTGATTATCTGCTTTCACGAGAGGAGGTGGACCCAGCAAGGATTGGAATAACAGGACGTTCAGGCGGTGGAACACAATCTGCATATATAGCTGCCATGGATGACAGGATTTATGCTGCTGCACCAGAGAATTATATCACCAATTACACAAGGCTGCTTCAGACCATCGGCCCGCAGGATGCAGAACAGAATTTGTCTAATCTGATCGGCCGTGGTCTTGATCACCCCGACTTTCTGATTGTCAGGGCCCCAAAACCAGCTTTAATGATTACCACAAGCGGTGATATGTTCAGTATACAGGGGGCAATTGAGACTGAAAATGAGGTCTCTGAAATTTATAAAGCATATAACAAGGAAGATAATTTTGGGAGGGTTGAAGATGATGCCGGCCATGCTTCTACAATAAAGAACAGAGAGGATATGTATGCCTTTTTTCAAAAGCATCTTAATAATCCGGGTAATCCATCTGATGAAGAGACAAACCCTTTTGCAACTGAAGAGATGAAGGTTACAAAAACAGGTCAGGTTTCAACATCCCTGGGCAGCCTGACAATTTTTAGTCTGAATCGAAGAGAAGCAGAATCTCTGACAAATCAGCTGAACAGATCCAGAATGTATCCTGATGTGTTTCTTCCTGAGGCGATAAAGGCTGCAAAAAGGCTTTCTGGATACGAGGAACCAACAGTGATCAGCGAACCAGTTTTTTCAGGACGCATTCTTAGAGAGAAGTACATGATTGAAAAGTATTTCATGAAAGGGGAAGGTGACTATATAATCCCTTACCTGTTGTTCAAGCCTGAAAACCCCAATAACAAAGCTATGATTTACCTCCATCCATCAGGTAAGAACACTGAAGCTGTATCAGGAGGTGAGATTGAAAGATTTGTTAATCAGGGCATTACTGTGTTGGCTCCGGATCTTATCGGTACAGGTGAAATGGGACCAGGGTTGCTTCGTGGCGATGCTTATTTTGAAGGTGTTTCTCATAATATGTGGTATGCTTCAATGCTGACGGGCAGGAGTATAACGGGGATACAGGCAGGAGATGTTGTCCGGCTTGCCATGCTTCTTAAAGAGAAATATGAATTTTCAGAGATAAGCGGATTTGCCAGGAAGGAGATGGCCCCTGTAATGCTGCATGCCGCTGCTTTTTCCAAACATTTTAGCAGTGTTGTGCTTTTTGAACCCTATTCTTCATATAAGTCTATTGTAATGAGCAGGTATTATAATCCGCTATTTATTCCCGGTACCGTACCCGGAGCTCTCAGGGAATATGATCTGCCTGACCTTGCGGCAAATTTAGCGGAAGGAAAACTTTTTATTGCCGGTGTAACTGATGGTTTTGGAAGCACAAAGGATATTTCAGGTATCAATAAAGATCTTGGGATTATAAAAAAAGCATACCGGCAACATAATTCTAACGAAAATCTTATAATTTTAACCGGGAATTCATTAAGCAGTAAATATGATATTTTACTTGACTGGTTAAATTAAATAAATTATTCTCATGAAGAATTTCATAAGACGAAGAGAATTTATTAAAACCACAGCTGCGGGTGGAATTGGATTGGGACTAACCAGCAGGTTATTCCCGAAGAGTGGTGAGAATGATACTCAATCGGGAAGAGTTGGTATTATTGGATTAGATACTTCGCACAGCACTGCATTCACAAAAGCGCTTAACGATCCGGATTCCGGACCTGAGTTTGGAGGATTTAAGATTGTAGCAGCTTATCCTAGGGGAAGCAATGATATTAAATCGAGTGTCGATAGAATTCCGGCCTATACCGAACAGGTTATGAAGCTTGGTGTCGAAATTGTAAATTCTATTGATGAGCTTCTGGGTAAGGTTGATTTTGTTCTTCTGGAGACTAATGACGGGCGACTTCATCTTGAACAGGCACTACAGGTAATGAAAGCCGGTAAGAGTATGTTTATTGATAAACCAATAGCTGCCTCCCTTTCCGATACAATTGCCATATTTAAAGCTGCCAGCCACTATAATGTACCTCTCTTTTCATCATCCTCTTTAAGATATATTACTGGTGTTAAGGAGATAGCAGAGGGTAGTATCGGTAAAGTAACAGGGGCATACACATATAGCCCTGCAACACTGGAGCTTACACATCCAGATCTTTTCTGGTATGGTGTTCATGGTGTTGAAATTCTATTCACTGTTATGGGTACCGGATGTAAAAATGTAGTTCGTTCATATTCTGATAATACGGATGTTGTTACAGCCATATGGCAGGATGATCGAATTGGCACATACAGGGGTATCAGATCCGGGAAGAGTGATTACGGAGGAATAGTATACGGAGAGAAGGGAATATCTGTACTTGGAAAGTACAGTGGTTATAACCCATTGCTAAATGAAATTATAAAATTCTTTCAAACCGGAACTCCCCCTGTTACTGCAGAAGAGACAACTGAGATTTTTGCTTTTATGGAAGCAGCGGATAAGAGTAAACAAAGAGGAGGATCGATAGTTGAGATTGAAGAGGTTATGAAGAAAGCAACAAAAGAAGCGAACCAAATTATTTCAAAGATAATTTAATCAATACAGAAATTATTAAAAATTAATCAAGATGACAAAGAGAAGAGAATTTATTAAAAAAAGTGTATTGGGAACAGCCGGCCTTGCAATAGGTGGCATGGGACTCAGTGCGAAAGCTTACAACTCGATCCAGGGTGCTAATGATCGTCTCAATCTGGCAGTTATTGGTATCCGCGGACAAGGTGGCGGACACATTAACACCTGGTGCGGAATGAAAGACAGCAAGAATGTCCGTCTTAAGACGCTCTGCGATGTTGATGAGCAGTATTTTGCTCCTAAATCGAAAGTAGTGTTCGAAAAGACCGGTGAAGCGCCAAAAACTGAATGGGATATGCGGAAGGTCTTTGAAGATAAGGAGATCCATGCTGTTTCTATTGCCTGTCCGAATCACTGGCATGCACTCGCAACAATCTGGGCATGTCAGGCAGGAAAACATGTATATGTAGAAAAACCGGCATCTTATGGGATCTTTGAAGGACGTAAGATGGTTGAAGCTGCCCGGAAATATAATGTAAGGGTTCAAACCGGAACTCAAAACCGGTCAATCAACGGAGTGATGCAGGCAATAAAATTCCTTCACGACGGAGGGATTGGAGATGTCTATCTTGCTCGCGGCTTATGTTACAAACCACGGGATTCTTTTGGTATTGCTCCTAATACCGATCCGCCTGCTTCGCTGCATTACGATATGTGGCTCGGCCCTGCTCCATACAGGCCATACAACGAGAAACATGTCCATTATAACTGGCACTGGTTCTGGCCTACAGGTGGTGGAGATACAGCAAACCAGGGTCCTCACCAGTTCGATATCGCCCGCTGGGGACTTAATAAGAATGAACATCCTGTGACAATTTATTCCATGGGTAATATTTATGGTATTGATCCGAAAGAATGCGAACAGGAGACTCCGAATACACAGGCATCAATGTTCAAATACAAGGATGGCAAAATGCTTGAATTTGAGACACGTGGACGCTATACAAACGGAGAATCAAGCCTGAATGTCAAAATAGGGAACACGTTTTTAGGTACTGAAGGCTATGTAGAAATAGACGGCGGAACATGGAAAGCTTTCAGGAAAAGTGAAAGGCAACCATTTGCAGGTTCTGGTATAGTAGCGGAGGATGCGGCCGCTCCGGCTGCTTATCTTGCAGCTCCGGGTGGATCAAGCCATTATGGTAATTTCATTGATGCAATAAGGTCTGGCAAGGATGAAGATCTGCATTGTGATATACTTGAAGGGTATATGTCAGCTACCCTTCCTGCTCTTGCTAATATTTCATACCGTATGGGTCGCGAACTAAAGTTTGATGGTGCGAAAGAGAAATTTATAAATGACCCTGAAGCTGATAAGTTGCTTACCCGAGATTACCGTAAGCCATACGTTGTAAATAACGTGGTTTAACATTAAAAAGTTATGGTTGCTTGTTACTGGGTGCTGGGTGTAAAAATCCGGTATCCAGTACTAGTAATCAGTAATCAGTAGTAATTAGTTAATTAAAAGTCATATTATTATGAAGGTACAGTTAATTCCCATTGTGCTTTTAAGTGTTGCTTTATCTGTCACTTGTGTTAACTCAGGAAAAGAAAAGGGATCCAGTATTGTATTTCAAAATAATGAGGCCGAAAAAAGGCTTGAAGTAATAATGGATGGTAAACTCTTTACCGCATTCTGCTGGCCCGATGATGTTTACAAACCGATACTCTATCCGGTTAATACTTCAGCCGGTACCACAGTTACCCGGGGATTTCCTTTAAATCCAAGGGAGGGTGAAAGAAATGACCATATTCATCAGGCGGGTATCTGGTTGAACTATGGAAATGTAAACGGATATGATTTCTGGGGCAACGGACACAGGGGAGTAAAGGAGCCAGAAGGGGGTGTAATAAAACATCTTAGGATAGATAAAATTGTTGGTGGTACGGGAACAGGTTCTTTTGTTTCGGTAGAGAGCTGGCTCGATCCAGGGGGAAAGGAGATCGTTTCTGAAGAGACAGAGTATCATTTTACCGCTAAGGGGTCAATCAGGATTATTGACCGGATTACCACCTTAACAGCAGGTGATACAGCAGTGCTTTTTAAAGACACCAAGGAGGGCATGTTTGGCATTCGGGTTGCGCGTCAGCTGGAGCTGCCTTCTGATGAGGGTGTTACATTGCTTGACGCCATGGGCAATCCATCGGCAGAAAAGGACTCATCCAATGAGGGAGTCTCAGGAGACTACAGGAGCAGTGAAGGAGTAACAGGGCTATCTGTTTGGGGTACCCGTGCTAAATGGATGGATCTGTTCGGAGTCATTGGCAATGAGAAAATATCAATAGTGGTTTGCGACCATCCTCTTAACCCGGGATACCCAACCTACTGGCATGCACGGGGGTATGGATTATTCTCTGCCAATCCATTAGGATGGACCGATTTCACTAAAGGAAATGAAGTGCTGAATTTTACTATTCCTGCTAAGAAAAGCGCAACATTCAGATACAGGATAATCATCAGTTCAGGAGTTTATTTGACTGATAGTGAGATAAATCTATATATGGATAATTTTAGTAAAGAATATAAGTAATACTAAAAGTACTGTTAAGAACTGAACACTGAACATCTGTAGCTAAAGCATTGTTTAATCAGTCTCTGATCATATTTTTATGAAATCTTTGTGTGCCTCAAACAACTCATCACACATTTTCCAGATCTGTTCCAGATTTAATATAGATGAGGCAAGCGGATCAAACATAACAGCATGATAGGCATATTCTCTTTTACCTGTTAATGCAGCCTCTGTTGCAAGAAGTTGAACATTAATATTGGTTCTGTTATATGCAGCAAGCTGAGGCGGCAATTCACCTACGAATGTAGGCTGAACTCCATTTTTATTTACAAGGCAAGGGACTTCTACACAACACTTGTCGGGCAGGTTAGTTATTAATCCTGTATTCAGAACATTACCATTTATATTAATATCAGTTCCTGTTTCTATGGAATGCAAAATATAGCCTGCGTATTCTTCACTAAGATCTACATGAAGTTCTTTTCCCTCATTTATAAGAGATTTCATATCATCAAATTCACTCAATATAAGTTTGCATCTTCTAATGTATTCATTAATAGGTATCTTATATTCCTTAATAAGGGCATCATCTTTAATAAAATATGGACAATATTCAGCATTATGTTCGCTGGATTCGGTAACATAATATCCTAATCTGTTTAATAATTCGAACCGGACTTTATCAGTTGCAAAAGTATCAGCAGCACTATCCTTAAAATTCTCTCTGAACCATGTGTCTTTTCCTGAATAGTGAAATAAATGTTCGGGTACAAAATCAGACTCGTTTAAAATCCTCTCTTTCAAGATATTTAAATGAGGATAACAGTCTTCTCCATCATGACTTAATTCAAGAAACCATGCCTGATGGTTTATCCCGGCTACTTTAACTTTTAACTCTTTATAAGGCTTGTTCATATATAGAGCAAGCTGTTTTGTCGTTGTTTGTACACTATGACATAAACCAATATATTTTATTCCGGGGTACTTTTTTAATACATAAGAAGATAGAATTGCCATAGGATTAGTATAATTAAGCAGAATAGCATCAGGACAGAGCTTCTCCATATTTTGACAAATACTATCAAGTACCGGAATAGTTCTCAGGGCTCTGAAGACTCCTCCTACGCCTAATGTGTCGGCAATGGTCTGTTTTAATCCGTATTTTGCCGGAATTTCAAAATCTTTTATGGTAGAAGGAAATCCTCCAACCTGAACAAGACAGATCACATATTTTGCATCTTTTAAGGCTTTTGACATCTCCTCAGTTACTTCAACTTTAGCTATATTCCCATGTTGTGCAATAAACATTTTTGCAACTTTCTCAATCATACCAAGCCTGACCGGATCAATATCCATTAATGAGAATGTACAATCTTTAAACTCAGGTAATCCAAGAATATCAGCCATTAATTGTTTTGAGAAAACAACACTTCCTGCACCTATTATTGCAATTTTTTTCATTTTTGGTCCTCCTGTTTATTATTATAGTATTTATTGTTAATAATTATAACTGTAAGAATATTCTACATCTCCACTATATTCTTCGCTTGGTGGCACGATTAGCAAATGAGATTCCTTCTTGAATCCTCTTGCATTTAAGTTATGAGCATCAGTTGAACATGTTTGCTTTTCAATACAGAAGAAAGGCTTGCCACTTGGCGTATATACCTGCATATGAGTAAAATCATCAGTAGAATCGATAAATATTTTTAAGCCTATCGATGTATAGTCTATCATTACTTTTTCATTCTTATCCATACCGGTAAAGCAATTATCCAGATTTACACTTGAAACAGGAACCGGCTTATTTAAATCGAAAAGTTGCCCGTTTGTCTCAAGTAATCTGCCTGTAGGAAGCAAATCATCTGTTAATTCCATCATATATTTAGCCGGAATGCTAAACATTGTATCTCTTTCGCCTGATAACTTGCTGAAAAATGTATGAAAGGAGATACCGAATGGTAATTCTTTTGAATCTCTGTTTTTAACTGTATATGAGAAGATAAGCTTTTCAGAAGTCAGTATGTATTTAACAATTAAAGTATGGATAAATGGGAATCCCTCATATATCGGGTGATTTTCATCAATCTCTATAAACGTTTCTAAAATAATTTTGTCTTCCTGAATTACTGGTTCATGGTAGCTCCATGTTTCATCATAAACCAGTGAATGTAAAAAAATGGGTATCCCATTTTTCATCTGCCAGAACTTTTCCCCGTTAAATTCATAACGGCAATTACGAACCCGATTCGGAAGGGGATATAGAATCGGATTACCGGTATAATATGATTTTAATTTAAAGGATGGATCATAATGCACAATTTCATATTTTCCTATCTTAAAACAAAACATGTTGTTCCCATTTTCAGGTGAAACCTTTAATAGAAGATTCTTTTTGTTATCATCAGCAGAATAACCCAGCTCGATAACATTAATACCATCCTCATCATATTTTTTATAGAAGAATCTGTTTTTCATGATTTCAATTAGTATAATATTGATTGTTATTAAGAACAGGCATCATATATTTTTAAATATCAATTAGATAAATAAAGTGTTAATCATAGATGTAAGATTTTTATCTGGACATTTATTTGCCACGTGTTCAGCAAGATAGTGGAAAGCAGGCAGATAAAAGATATGTCGAATAAATTTACAATAAAGTTTATTAATATCTTATGATTTTTTTCAGTATTTGAGAATCAGATCAATTTACTCCCCTTGGGGCTGGGATAAATAAATTGATTTTCAAGCAACTTACTATATCTTATGCATGATTGCCGATCCTCATATTATATTTTAATGTATATTTATTGTGATAAAATATTTGATAATTTCTTTAAATCTCTTTGGTAGAGAATTATAAAAACAGTAATATGGAAAATCAAAACAGCAATAGACGCAGTTTTATTAAAAAAGCCGCTTTAGGCGGATTAATGGCAGCTAGTATTCCTAAAATCCTGTCAGCGGCATTGGTATCGGAAAGAGTAAAGAAAAATACCCTGACTAAAGATAACATTATACTTTTCCAGGGTGACTCAATTACTGATGCCGGCAGAAACAAAGAGGATACCACTTTTAACAATCCGGGAGCTCTGGGATCGGGTTACGCGTTGCTGGCTGGCGCCGCCATTATTGAAAAATATGCATCTTTGAATTTGAAGGTATATAATAAGGGTATCTCCGGGAATAAAGTATATCAACTGGCTGAACGGTGGGATCAGGATTGTCTGGATCTGAAACCGGATGTTTTAAGCATCCTCATCGGGGTTAATGACATCTGGCATAAACTGGATGGACACTATAATGGTACAGCTGAAATCTACAGAAAAGATTTTCTTGCTCTTCTTGAAAGAACAAAAAAGGCTCTTCCCAATGTGAAACTGATTATCTGTGAGCCTTATGCAGTGAAAGGGGTTAAGGCTGTTGACGACAAATGGTATCCTGAATTTTATGATTACCAGAAGGCAGCCAAAGAAATAGCTGCTCAGTTTGGCGCTACTTTCATTCCCTATCAGCAAATCTATGATGAGGCACAGAAGCAGGCTCCGGGATCATACTGGACACCAGACGGAGTTCATGCTTCTCTCGCAGGTGCACAGCTTATGGCACAGGCCTGGCTTGAAACTGTACAGGCGTAAAGGCGTAAGGGCACAAAAATGCTATTAAAATGATCACTTTATTTATTGCCTTAACAGTTTTGCTTCTTGGTTATTTCATTTATTCCAGAATTATTGAACGTATTGAAGGAATAGATCCATCACGTCAGACTCCAGCCTATAGATTAAAGGATAATGTCGATTATGTTCCAATGCCCTGGTGGCGGATCTTTCTGATCCAGTTTCTGAATATAGCAGGTCTTGGCCCGATTTTTGGCGCTGTGGCAGGTGCAATGTGGGGGCCAATTGCTTTTCTATGGATTGTACTCGGCTCCGTTTTTGCAGGCGCCGTTCATGATTATTTTTCGGGAATGTTGTCGATAAAGCATAATGGGCTGAGTATAACTGAGATCGTTGGGATTTACCTTGGAAAGTGGGCAAAACAATTTATGCGTGGATTTACTGTTATCCTGATGGTTATTGTCGGAGCTGTCTTTATAATGGGCCCGGCAAAAATTCTTTCTGGACTGGCACCATCCTTTTCTTCCATGACATTCTGGGTATCAGTGGTTTTTGTCTATTACCTTTTTGCAACAATGCTTCCTATCGATAAAATAATCGGGAAAGTTTACCCAATCTTTGGTTTTGCTCTTTTCTTTATGGCATTTGGATTAATTATTGCATTACTGGTTAAAGGTTATCATATACCTGAGTTAACAATTAATAACATCAGAAACTTACATGTTGATTCTGAGAAATTTCCGGTTTTTCCGATGCTGTTTATAACTATTGCATGTGGGGCAATTTCCGGATTTCATTCCACTCAATCTCCATTGATGGCCCGATGCATAACCAATGAAAGATACGGTCGCAGGGTGTTTTATGGGGCAATGATAACTGAAGGTGTGGTGGCCCTGATCTGGGCAGCAATTGGGATGAGTTTCTACGGCGGCGTTAAAGAGCTGAACCAGGTAATGGCTGCTAACCAGGGGAATGCAGCATTTATCGTAAATGAAATTTCAAATTCATTGCTTGGTAAGTTTGGAGGAGCACTGGCTCTGCTGGGTGTTGTTGCTGCGCCAATTACTTCAGGTGATACAGCTTTCCGCAGTGCAAGATTGATTGTTGCAGATTTCCTGAACTTTAAACAAGGTCCTGTGAGAAACAGATTAATGGTCAGCATACCACTTTTTACAATTGGCTTTTTTCTGACACGGATCGATTTCAGTATTATATGGCGTTACTTTGCATGGTCTAACCAGACACTTGCTATGGTAGTATTATGGGCTATAACAGTTTACCTGGTAAGGGAGAGAAAATTTTATTGGGTCACACTGATCCCTGCAGTTTTTATGACAGCAGTTACAACTACCTACCTGTTCTTCGCCCCGGAAGGCTTCTCATTACCCATGAGTGTATCATATTCAATAGGGATAGGGATATCGATTATTTCTCTGGCAGCGTTTCTGGTGTATAAGAAGAAATTAAAAGTATGATTTGCCAGTTGTAATCAATATTCAACTTTTATCTTATCCTTTTAATGATAATTTTAAAGCAATATTTGATATTGGTTATTTGACAGGTAGAAAGAAATTCCTTAAAAATTTGGAATACAGGCATGGTTCTTCAGAATTTACATTAGGAATTGCATATACAGGGTTTCATAAAAATGCTAAAATCACTTCAGAGAGCGAACGTGATTCTTCAAATAATAAGGTTACTGTGACAGTCAAAGGAGGGATGAATTATTCATGGAACAAAGCTCCGGCAGATGGGGGTAAATATTCCGGATATACCGGACCGTCGGTTGGGTTCTCTGTTAATTTTCCGCTCGGGCAGGGTGGCTACTTTCAAACCGGCTTTTCATTTTACAGGGATCAGATTGCTGCAGTCTGCTCAGATCGTTCGATGAAGGAGTTACCTGGGTCAAGATAGAAAGCCCCGGGGATTTAAAAAAGCTATATGTAAATGATAAGGATGAAATTATTATTTGTGTGAGCCCCTTCACTCTTTACAAATCAACAGACTATGGTACAACCTTTAGTTATGTATATGGCATAAATCCTGATTGGGGATCTGTAATGGAAGATATTTTCTTGAAGGTGAACAATTTCTATTATATACTTGTGCCTGGGTGGGGTATTTTAAAATCAACAGACCTGACTAATTATGATATCTATTGGATCAATTTTAACCTGCGAGACCTTTTTATCGATCATAACGGGGTACTGATAGGAAAATACTGGAGCTGGCAGTTCTCTTCCCAGAATACTGTTTATTACAGGAAAAATTCAGAAAACTGATTTTCTGTCGGCAAAAACCTTCAGTACTTCTATTTAGTTTTAAATTATTCTGGTCAGGTAATATATTTATTTAAATTTGTTGAAGTTCTCCAAGAAACAGTTGACTTAAGAGAGTCTGGTATTCCTGCGGACATTAGTACGCGTAAGAGTTACATTTATTAATAATTTAATAATATTATTCATATGAAAAGAATTCTAATCTCATTTGTATTGTGTGCTGCATTTTTTATATCAGCCAAATCACAAACCACGGTTAACCCTAAGCTGGGCAAAGATCCCGTAAAGAAAGTTGTTGCAGCAATGACCCTGGAAGAGAAAGCAGGTCTGGTTGTTGGGACCGGAATGCGTTTTCCGGGAGGACCGGCAATAGGACAAACGCTGGACCTTGTTGCCGGAGCTGCCGGAACTTCTCTTAAGATAGAACGTCTTGGTATTACGCCATTGGTAGTCGCTGACGGTCCTGCGGGAGTAAGAATCAGTCCTACAAGAGCCAATGACATTAACACATACTATTGTACTGCTTTCCCTATTGGCACATTACTAGCTTCCACATGGGATACCGAGCTCGTAAGAAAAGTTGGCCAGGCAATGGGCAATGAGTTGCTTGAATACGGTTCAGACATCCTTCTTGGCCCTGGAATGAATATTCATCGTAATCCATTGTGTGGCAGGAATTTTGAGTATTATTCAGAAGATCCGTATATAACAGGTAAAATTGGAGCTGCAATGGTTAATGGTGTTCAATCAGAAGGAGTTGGCACATCAGTAAAGCATTATGCAGCCAATAATGCTGAAACGAACAGGAATTCTCTTAATACTATAGTGAGTGAACGTGCTTTGCGTGAGATATATCTTGAAGGATTCAGGATCGCAGTACAGGAAGCACAACCATGGACTGTAATGTCATCCTATAATCTGATAAATGGTGTTTCTGCTTCTGAAAATACGGATCTCCTTACAAATGTGCTTAGAAAGGACTGGGGATTTAAAGGTTTTGTGATGACCGACTGGTTTGGAGGTAAAGATCCTGTTGCACAGATGATTGCAGGAAACGACCTGCTTATGCCGGGAACTCCGAACCAGATTAAAGCAATTGTCAATGCTGTTGAGGAAGGCAAGTTAGATGTCGCTATTCTGGACAGGAACGTTGAGAAAATTCTGAATATTATGCTTCAAAGCCCACATTTCAAGGATTATAAATATTCTAATAAGCCTGATCTGAAAGCTCATGCAGAGGTAACTCGTCAGGCAGCGGCTGAAGGAATGGTTTTACTGAAAAATGATAACAAGGCATTGCCATTTGAGTCAGACATAAAAAATGTTTCAACATTTGGGAATACTTCATACGAAATAATTACAGGAGGAACAGGAAGTGGTGATGTGAACGAGGAATATAGTGTTTCTCTAATAGATGGATTATTGAATTCAGGATATAAGCCAAATGAAGACCTTCGTGCACTTTATGAAAACTATCTGAACCTTACAAAAGCAGGTCGCCCTCAATTGAGCGGTTTCATGGCAATGATGGGAGGATCAAAGCCAATCGAAGAACTGAATCTGAACCAGGATATTATTAATGGAATGGCGGTCACTACTGATGCTGCTGTTATAACGATAGGAAGAAATTCGGGTGAAGGTAGGGACAGAACTGATTCAAAGGGCGATTTCCAACTCAACGATCTGGAACTACAACTTATTAGAAATGTTTCAATTGCATTTAAGGAAAAAGGGGAAAAAGTTGTTGTGATACTTAATGTTGGGGGGATTGTTGAAACTGCAAGCTGGAGGGATTTGCCAGATGCTATCTTACTTGCGTGGCAGGGTGGTCAGGAGACAGGCAATTCAGTTGCTGATATCCTAAGTGGAAAAGTAAATCCTTCAGGTAAACTTGCAACAACATTCCCTATGGATTATGAAGATGTCCCATCTTCAAAAACATTTCCCGGAAAAGAGTTGCCTTCTGAAAATACACCTGGACAGGGTGGCCCTTTAAGCTCATTTATGCGTATCAAACCTGCTGAAGTTACTTACGATGATGGAATCTATGTTGGATATCGTTATTATGAGACATTTAAGGTTAAGCCTGCATATGAGTTTGGATATGGTTTATCGTATACCACTTTTGAATACAGTAACATAAAACTTAGTTCTACTAAATTCAGTAAGAAACTTACTGTAACTGTTGATATTACAAATTCAGGTAAAGTGGCAGGGAAAGAGGTTGCAGAACTTTACCTAAGTGCACCTCATAAGAAGCTTGATAAACCATCTATTGAACTTAAAGGGTTTGCTAAAACCAAGCTCTTGCAGCCAGGGGAGACACAGACTCTGACATTTGTACTTGACAGTCATAATCTTTCTTCATTCGATCCGTCTGTTTCATCCTGGATAGCAGAAGCCGGAAAATATGATGTGAAGGTTGGTGCATCATCAAATGACATAAAAGTGACCGGATCCTTTTCTCTGGCAAAGGACATTACAGTTAAAAAGGAAAGCTTTTCATTAATACCATCGGCGAAAGTGGATGAACTTAAGCCAGGTATGTAATATTATTGAATCCTTAACGCATCGCTTGGATTATTACTGGCAGCTTTAATTGTCTGGTAACTTGTTGATAGCCAGCCTATGGCCAATACAATTAATGTAGCCAGAAGGTATATTAGCGGGTTTACTTTCACTTTACTTGCAAAACTTTCAAGCCAGTATCTTGATCCGAAATATGCTATGGGATAAGCAATAACCGAAGCGATCAGAATAAGATTTACTACCTCTCTAGACAGTAACCTCATTACGATCTGGATCGAGGCACCGTAAGTTTTCCTTATGCCTATTTCGCGGGTTCTCTTGTTTGTAATGTAAGTTACCAGACCTATCAGTCCCAGGCAGGCAATAAATATGGCAAGTATAGAGAAGAGAATGAAGATCTTTCCGGTCTTCATCTCTGATTTATACAGATTGTTCCAGATATCAGTGAAAAAATCATATTGAAATGGCTGCTGTGTGGTGTAGCTCTGCCACTTATCTTCTATGGCTTTAAGTGTAGTCTGTACACTATTACCTGTAAGTCGTATTGTTGCAAACTGATCACCACCTCCAGGTCCCATGACAGTGAAGCATACCGGATCAATTTCTTTATGCATCGATGTGATATTAAAATCCTTCATGACACCTATTATTTTCAACTTCTGGAATTGTTGAGGGCCTCTGGGCTGAAGAATATACTTCCCGACAGGATCTGTTAATCCAAGAGACTTAACTGCAGCTTCATTTAAAAGTACTGCCAGTGAGTCTGTGGTATATTCGCGCGAAAAGAACCGACCTTCTTTAAGGTGAACACCTAATGCTTCAGGAAAATCCAGGCTGACTTGGGCTTGCTGAAGCAGGTAGGTCTTCTTTTCAGGATCTTCATCATTAAAAAAGGCATTATTACTGAAATTATAACCCGGTACCTCCCTTGAGATGCCAACCTTTTCAATTCCAGGCATCTGTAATAACTGATTTCTGAATGATTCGAGCTGTCTCCAGAAAGCATCAGGCCGTCTGATAATAATAAGGTTCTCCTTTTCAAATCCCAGGTCTTTCTTGGTCATGAAATTCAGCTGGTTATAAACAATTGTGGAGCCTATGATTATGACAATGGAAACAGTAAACTGGAAGACAACCAGAATTCCTCTGAGGTTTTTTGACATGGATCCGGGATTCAGTGTTCCTTTTAATACCTCGACGGGGTTAAATGAGGCAAGTACAAACGAAGGATAAAAACCGGCAGAAACACCTACAATTATCACCAAAGCAATAAGGAGAAACAAAGACGAAATATTGTTAAAAAGGCTAACCGAAATTTCTTTGCCAATAAGCTGACTAAAAGATGGAGTAAACAGGTAAACCAGAAGTACTGCCAGCAGGGTTGCAAAGGTTACAATTATGAGGGATTCTCCAAGGAACTGAGCTACAAGTCCTGATTTATAGGCTCCTGCGACTTTCTTAACGCCTACCTCTTTCGCCCTTCCGGCTGATTTGGCAGTAGCAAGATTGACATAGTTAATTATGGCTATTATAAGGATAAGGATTGCTATTACAGCGAAAATGTATACAGTTGCAAGTGAACCATTAGGTTCGAGATTATACTGTGTTGCTCCTTTAAGATGAATATCCTTAATTGGTTCAAGGGCATAGCTGAAATCATTACCTGCTTTCCTGAAATCATCAATAGAATATCCGAGAAACTGCTGAATTTGCGGGCCAACATATTTTGTTACCGTTTCCTTTAATTTTTCCTGCAGGGCTGCCATATCAGTTCCATCTTTCACAACTAAATAGGTATAAAAATTATGGCTGAGCCAGTTTTGATTGTTAGCCTGACCCGGATAAGTACTCATGGAGGCCAGCATATCAAATTTTATGTGTGAGTTATCGGGTACATCCTGAACAATACCTGTTACAGTATACAGAATAGTATCGGCTTCAACGATCATTTTCTGATCCATGGGATCCTGGTTGCCGAAATATTTTTTTGCATACTCTTCTGTCAGTACCATGGAGCGGGGTCTGACCAGTGCCGTTTTTGGATCCCCTTTTATTAATTTGAAATCAAGTACTCTGAAAAACGTCGAATCGGCAAATAGAACGCCATCCTCATTGAATTTGTTTTCTCCGAAACGTATCAGCCAGGCTCCCATCTCTGATACCCTGGTTACAGCAAGGACTTCCGGATAATCACTTAGTATTGTATTCGCCATTGGTGCTGCTGTTACTGCCTGATCAAGTGTTCCTCCGGCTAATCTTCCGACAACTTTAATGCTGTAAATATTTTCATAATTTTTATGAAACCTGTCATAACTTAATTCATCGATCACATACAACGATATAAACAGAAAACTCGTAAGTCCTATTGCTAGTCCACTTACATTCAGAATGATGTATCCTGGTTGCTTCCGCAGGTTGCGGAACGCATTTATAAAAAAGTTTTTAAACATTGATCAGATTTTGTAATTAAATAAACCTTATATGCACAAAGACGGAGATTATGCTGTAAAGTTGCATTAATAAACTTAAAACAGAAAAATGAGTTCGAAACAGCCGATTAAGTATTAAAATCCTATATTTAATTTAATAATTTCTTTTATCTTTTATTAATAATTATATCTGAATGTCTCATAGTGCAACATGGCATGAATTTGATCGTCTTTAGAACAAAAAAAACCAGCCTAATGATTAAGAACTTCTTCCACATCGCATTCCGGAATATTTCGAAAAACAAAGTTGTCACATTTATAAATATAACGGGACTTGCAGTAGGGCTTGCAGCATCATTATTGATACTTCTATGGATCCAGGATGAATTAAGTTTCGAGAAATTTAATCGAAATGCTGAAAATATTTACCGGGTCGAAGAGGACCAGTTTTACTCGGGTGAACGTTATCATGTAACAGTAACACCTCATCCAAGCGGACCGGTGTGGATGGAAAAAATTCCTGAAATAAAAGAACAAACGCGTATAAACCGTCTTCCACGCCTTTTATTCAGGCAGGAAGATAATGTTTCCTTTGAGTCTTCGGTAATTGCAGCCGACTCAGGCCTTCTGAAGATGTTTACATTACCTCTTTTGATAGGAGATCCCGAAACTGCAATAAACTCTCCTCATTCAATTGTTCTGACCGAAAAACTGGCCAAAAAATATTATGGGAAGACAAATCCCATAGGTAAAACAATTACGCTGGAAAACAAGTACCAGTTCATGGTATCAGGAGTGATGAAAGATCTTCCTAAAAATTCAATGTTTAATTTTGAGGCAGTAATTCCCTATTCATTTTTAAAAGAGATCGGAGCCATCAGCAGTTCCTGGGGGAATAATTCAATTTATACCTTTGTTCTGCTTGAAAATAATGCAGACATTGAAGCGGTTAACAAAAAACTTACAGATATTGTTCTTGAAAACAACCCGGAAACAACAACAAAATTCCTCCTGTTTCCCCTGTTAGATATTCATTTACATGGCCAATTTGGTTTTCAGGAGAGTAAAGGTCCGGTAATTGTTGTTTATATTTTTACATTAATTGCAATTTTTGTACTCCTCATCGCGTGTATCAACTTTATTAATCTATCAACTGCGAAGGCTTCAGGAAGAGGGAAGGAGATAGGTATTAAAAAGGTTGCCGGTGCAGATCAGATGACAATGATAATTCAGTTTATGCTTGAGTCGCTTCTTCTGGTTACAATAGCAATGGTATTTTCTTTGATCCTTGTTGGATTGTCTCTTGGTATTTTCAATTCAATCTCCGGAAAGAGTTTTAGTCTGTCAGATCTCTTTCATACAGAGTTTATTATAAGTTTTATTGTCGTTGGGTTACTGGCGGGGTTTATCTCAGGTATATATCCGGCTCTTTATCTCTCTTCATTTAAACCAGTGGTTGTATTGAAGGGAGAGACAGTTTCAGGGAAAGGAAATGGTAGACTCAGACAGATTCTTGTAGTAATTCAGTTTACTCTTTCAATATTGATTGCCACCTCAGCCATCTTTATGTATATACAGTTAAGATTTCTGCAGGAGAAGGAGCTGGGATTCAATAAAGATAATCTGATAAGTATACCAATGGCCAGGAATATGAAGGCGAAATATTATGCTTTAAAAAGAGAACTTCAGAGAGAGACATTAATTCAGGGAGTTACTGCATCTATGAGTAGTCCTGTAATGATGGGGAGTAACGCAGGTGGAGCCAACTGGGATGGAAAGGATCCCGAAAAACATGTGCTGATCGGTACTAATGGTATCGATTATGATTATGTAGAAGCAATGAAGATGGAACTCGTATCAGGCCGTGATTTCTCAAGAGATTTTACTTCTGATTTAGCAAGGGACACTGCAGGTAATTTTCTGGTAAATGAGGAGGTGGTTAAAATAATGGATATCGGAGACCCTGTTGGTAAAAATTTCAGGTTTATGGGTCTTAACGGTACAATTGTCGGAGTATTAAAAAATTTCCATTTTAAAGGAGCAGATCAACCGATTGAGCCTATGGCTTTTGCCCTGACTGATACAAGCTACCTAAATGTTATCCTTATCAGGTTAACTCCGGGTAATGTTCCGGCATCCCTGAAAACAGTTGAGAAGATATGGAAAGAGGTAATTCCTGAATATCCTCTCGATTACACTTTTATTGATCAGGATTATGATAATTTATTCAGGTCACAGATGCGACTAACCGGCTTATTGAAATATTTTACAATTCTTGCTGTGATAATTGCTTGTTTGGGACTTTACGGGTTATCGTCATATTCAGCTGAACGTCGTACCAATGAGGTAGGCATCAGAAAAGTGATGGGAGCCGGGTCTTTTATGGTAATGTATACATTGTCGAAAGAGTTTCTTGGGTTGGTTATCATCTCAATAGTTATCGCAATACCTTTAGGCTGGATTATAGTGGGAAAGTTACTCAAACAGTTTGCTTATCGAATTGAGATAAGCAGTCTGGTTTTTGCCGGAATAGCAATAGGAGCTATTCTTATTGCTCTGCTAACAGTAAGCTTTCAGGCATACCGAGCCACCAGCATTAATCCGGCTGAAGCATTGAAGGTTGAATAATGACAGTATATGCAACAAATTATTTTTCCCCTTGTCTTTATAAATGAATTCCGTATATGGTTAGGTTAGCTGAAATTATATAAAAACAATAATTTGAAAATCCCATTTATTCCTAAAAGAAATGTTGAAAAATATCATCAAACATAGTTTACGGTCTTTTAAAAGACAGCGTGCATATATAATTATAAATATCCTTGGCCTCTCTATAGGTATTGCCTGCAGTTTGCTTATTGCAATTTTTGTAATTAATGAATCAAGTTACGACAAGTTTAATGTTAAGAAAGAGAGGATTTACAGACTGATTCTAAATGGTAAAATCGGTGGACAGGAAATAAACGGGGCCTTCACTTCGGCACCAATGGGTTCTGTAATGCTAAAGGAATTTCCCGAGATTGAGGATTTTCTAAGAATGAACGGAAGCGGACCCACAGTAGTAGAGTATAATAATCAGACATTTACAGAGGAGAATCTAATTGAAGCAGATTCCTCTTTCTTTAATTTCTTTTCAATACCTGTCTTAAAAGGTGATCCGGAAAATCTTCTTAATGCTCCACGCTTAGCAGTACTGTCAGAATCAGCTGCGAAGAAAATATTCGGTGATGAGAATCCGATTGACAAAACACTTAAAATAGGGTCAGACACAGTTCGTTTTACAATCTCCGGAGTGATGGCCGATATCCCCGGTAATTCTCATTTCGATGCCAACATTATCACCTCATTCATGACAAACCCACGGTCAGAAAATCCGATCTGGTTAAGCAATAGTTTCAGCACCTATATTCTGCTTAAACCAAATTCAAGCTACGTTACTGTGGATGCAAAAATCCCTGAATTATTAATTAAATATGTCGGACCTGAAATCCAGCAGTATATGGGAATATCGTTGGCAGATTTTGAGGCTCAGGGAAACAAATACAGGTTTTATTGTCAGAATCTTACAGATATCCACCTTGATCCGTCAATTCAACAGATGTTCAAAGAGTCAAGTGATCCAAAGTACCTGAATATATTTGGAAGCATTGCCATACTTATTGTTCTGATAGCTGCAATTAATTTCATGAACCTTGCAACTGCCCAGGCTTCGCGAAGAGCAAAGGAGGTAGGAATAAAAAAAATCGGAGGCTCCTCACGAGGGATGCTCATTACGCAATTTTTTTCGGAGTCTTTTATCCTTTCGTTTATCTCACTGATTTTTGCCCTGATTTTTATTAAGGCTACTCTTCCATATTTTAATAATCTTCTGGGTGCAAGCCTTGTGTTAAATCTTTTTGCCAACTGGTATACAGTACCTGTTCTCATTCTATTTTCATTGTTTGTCGGTTTTCTGGCGGGTAGTTACCCAGCACTTTTCCTTTCGTCGTTCAATCCATATGAAGTTCTAAAGGGCAATATAAAAAACAGCATGAAAAACGGTCGACTCAGGAGAGTACTTGTTGTTTTTCAGTTTGCTGTTTCTATTTTGTTGATCGTTGGCACATTGATTATGTACAGGCAGATAAAATTTATGCTTAATAAAGATGTTGGTTTTAATAAAGAGCAGTTAATTGTTATAAACAGGGCTGAAGCGCTTAATCCAAGAATGAAGGCATTTAAAGATGCTGTTAAGGAGATACCAGGAGTAATTAATATAGCCAGTTCCACAGCAGTTCCTGGTCGCACTAACAATACAAATGGTTATATGATAGAAGGTAAGAAAGATGAGACTTTTCTTATGGGTACTAGCTGGATCGATTATGATTTTCTGGATACCTACGGTATGACCCTTGTGTCAGGAAGATCCTTTGATAAGTCATTTACCACTGATGAGAGGGCATGCCTGATCAATGAAGCCGCTGTTAAGGACTTTGGAATTAGTGACCTTGAAACGACAAGGTTCATGCAGCCGGGTGAATCAGGTGAAATGCAATACCTCCAGGTTATCGGCGTTGTGAAGAATTTTAATTTCGAATCACTTCGTAATCCGATAAATCCGTATGTTTTTCAGTTTCAGACTGATAATAATTTGTGGGGATATTTGTCAGTAAAGTTAACTGCCCAGAATTATTCAAAGGTTATTAATGATATTGAGAACATATGGAAAGAGTTTACAGTAAATGCTCCATTACAATATTACTTTATTGATGCTGATTTTGAAAAAATGTATATACAGGAGAAGCAGAATGCCCAGATGGCAGTTATCTTTTCAATCCTTGCTATATTTATTGCAGCTCTTGGACTTTTCGGTCTTACTTCATTTACAGTTGAACAAAGAACCAAAGAGATAGGAGTGAGGAAAGCTATGGGTTCATCAATAGCTGGAATTTATTTTGAAATATCGAAAGAGGTAATCGTCCTTGTAACTATTTCAGCACTCATTGCATCTCCTATAATATATTATATTGCAGGCAAATGGTTGGAGAACTTCTATTACAGGATCAACCTTGGTGCATTCAGTTTTGTTGCAGGCTTAACTATTGCTCTTGGTATAGCGATTATTACTATCAGCTATCGTATTTTAAGGGCTGCAAGAGTTAACCCGGCTCAATCGCTGAAGTATGAATAGACCTGTATATTCTGATCTGTGATAAAAAGCTATCTGCTTGTTATCTACAGAAACCTGTTAAAAACAGGGTATTTACGTTAATTAACATTTTAGGGTTGGGGATAGCACTCTCGGAGTATATATTGATTTGTAATGTGCTAATACATTCTATTTATAAGTTGTCCTATTTCGTCGCGCTTTTTCAAAGGGAAACTATGAGACTTTCCATCCCTTGTTACGACATTTAAACCTTTGATTCCGAATAACATTCCTTTGCTGAAGTAAATGACTTCCAGTATATTGTCAAACAAAATTTCGAGATTAAATTTTTCTGTATCTTCATTCATAGTCTTAAAATATATTCTCTGGTTTGTTACGATCAACTTTCCATTTACCAGGTTATTCTCTATCACCTGATTTGTGTCTCCTGCCTTAAGAACTACTTCGTTCGCATTTAATTCTACTGTCATGGCTTTGGTTATTTGTAGATCCTTTTTTTTTATTCTTATTTGATATAAAGACGTACAACTAAATAAAATGTTGCATTCAGAACTTAGATAAAACGTAAAAAAATCTTACTTTAGCTGCGTCCCAGTAATCGATATACTAAATTAATAACCTTATAACCATGGATTCTAAAAATTTATTAAAAGCTGTGTTGTTTCTTTTCTTATTGAGTAGTTGCATAAACCGATCATCAGAAAATACAAAGTGGCAACCTCTATTTAATGGTGAGGACTTAACGAGTTGGGATACATACCTGGGACCTAAATACGATACAATCCTGAATAAGAGGGACACAATTCCAACTGGTTTCAATATAGACCCTTTGAAAGTTTTTAGCGTAGTTGAGTTGGGTGGTGAAAAGGTTTTAAGGATCTCTGGCGAACAATATGGAGGAATTTCAACTACAGATGAATTTGAAAATTATCATTTACAACTGCAATTCAAGTGGACGACATTGCATAAAATACGCGGATGCTGAAAAGCCTTCCGGTGAATGGAATACTATTGATTTATATTGTTTCGGAGGTACCAGTATGCATGTGGTAAACGGAGTAGTTACAATGGTACTCAATAATTCCCGTCAATTGGAAGGGGACAAAGAAATACTGTTGACTAAAGGAAAAATTCAATTTGAATCTGAAGGTGCAGAAATTTTTTATCGCAATATTAAAATTTGTTCCATAGATAAAATTCCTGATAATATCCTTAAAGGCTGACTTATGTAAAACTAAGGGCCATGATTTAATCAATTTTAACGGGCGTATTTAGTTGAAAATATTAAAAATGTGTTAAATGTGTCAAAAAAAATGTCTATTTTTTTGACACATTTTGTTTTTTATATCGTCCTTTGATAAAAGCTTTTAAATGATTAATGGTACTCTTCTTATAGTAGATGACAACAAATCCTTGCTCGATGCACTGGAAGTGATTATGCAGACCGAAGTTGAAAAGGTCATTACAATTGCTGATCCAAACAGAATAAACGAGATATTAAGAAAAAATGATGTTGATATTGTGATGCTCGACATGAACTTCAAATCGGGAATTCATAATGGTAATGAGGGACTCTTCTGGATGAGAGAGATCTATAAATATGACTCTAATATCAGTGTTGTTATTGTAACAGCTTATGGAGATGTTGAACTTGCAGTAAAGGCAATCAGGGAGGGAGCAGTAGATTTTATTCTTAAACCTTGGGACAACTCCAGGCTTCTTGCGACCATTAATGTGGCATGGCAGCTCAGGCTTTCAAGGCTTGAAGCGTCTTATCTTAAGAAAGATAACCAGTTATTGAAGAAAGAGATTAATAAAGGAGGGGAGAAGATAGTATTGGGAGCATCTCCGACTATGATTAATGTTATGAACATTGTCAGGAAAGTGGCTGGTACCGACGCTAATGTATTGATAACAGGGGAGAATGGTACCGGTAAGGAACTTGTTGCCAGGGAGATTCATAATCTCTCTAAGAGGGCAACGGAATTGATGGTGAATGTTGATATGGGTTCTATCACCGAAACTCTGTTTGAAAGTGAACTTTTCGGACATGTAAAAGGAGCTTTTACTGATGCAAAAGAGGATCGAAAAGGAAAGTTTGAACAGGCGCAAAAAGGAACTCTTTTTCTTGACGAGATAGGTAACCTTTCTCTTCCATCGCAGGCAAAGCTTCTAAGTGTACTCCAGAACAGGTATGTTGTAAGGGTTGGCTCAAACAAGCAGATCCCGGTTGATATCAGGTTGGTATGTGCAACTAACTGTGACCTGATGCAGATGGTTAGCGATGGAAGTTTCCGGGAAGACCTGCTGTACCGTATCAACACTATAATGATCGAGGTTCCTCCATTACGTGACAGGGTTGATGATATACCTATTCTGGCGAATTATTTTCTAAGGATTCATTCCGACAGATATGATAAGGGTGCACTGAAGATCAGCACTCATGCTCTTGAGAAGCTGGCGAATCATGATTGGCCGGGTAATGTAAGAGAGCTTCAGCATTCAATAGAAAAGGCTGTCATTATGAGTGAATCCCCGGTTCTTAAGCCTTCAGACTTTGTTTTCAGTTCAACACCTAAGAGTGTTTTAACCGCTGAGATCACACTTGATGATATGGAGAAAAAAATGATCACCGACAGCTTAAGAAAATACAGTAATAATATGAGTGTGATTGCTGCCAGACTTGGAATTACCAGACAGACTCTTTATAACAAAATGAAGAAATACGGCATATAAAAAATGTAGGGTCGTTGCATGCGACGACCCTACATTAACAATTTCAATTAATTCAGATCATGCCATTTTTTCTGTAACAACCTGTCCGTCGAACAGGTTTACAATTCGATGAGCATATCCTGCATCTCTGTCGGAGTGAGTTACCATAATGATAGTTGTTCCTTCTTTATTAAGTTCTGTCAGAAGATTTATAACCTCAATACCGTTCTTAGAGTCGAGGTTACCTGTTGGTTCGTCAGCAAGAATGAGCTTGGGATTTGCAACAACGGCGCGGGCTATAGCAACCCTCTGTTGCTGTCCACCTGATAGCTGCTGAGGAAAATGCTTGGCACGGTGTCCGATCTTCATTCTTTCAAGAACATCTTCAACACTTTTCTTCCTCTCACTAGCCTTCATTTTCAGATAAATAAGTGGTAACTCGACATTCTCATAAACATTGAGTTCATCAATAAGATTAAAGCTCTGGAAAACAAAGCCGATATTTCCTTTGCGAAAAATGGTCCTGTCACGTTCCTTAAGGTTGGCAACCTCAGTTCCGTTGAAAATATAACTTCCGGATGACGGGTTATCAAGTAATCCCAGGATGTTGAGAAGAGTTGATTTTCCACATCCCGAAGGGCCCATTACTGCAACATATTCTCCCTCTTTTACATTGAGAGTCACTTCATTAAGCGCAGTTGTTTCTACTTCTTCAGTTCTGAAGATCTTTGTTAAATCATTAGTTTTAATCATGACTTTCGTTATTAATAGATTATTTATTGTTTTTAAGAATCAGTTTTTCATTTTTACCGAAGGTTTCATACCCCGATACAATTACTTTTTCACCCGGCTGCAGGCCGCTTAGTACTTCATAGTATTTTGGATTTTTTCTTCCGATTGATATATTGCGCCTTGTAGCAAACGACTCGGTAGGATCCAGTACAAATATCCACTGTCCGCCTGTCTCCTGGAAGAATCCTCCTATCGGTACCAGAACCGACACTTTTGGCTGCCCTAACTGAAGACTTATATAATATGTCTGTCCTGTCCTGATATTTTCCGGCATTCCATCTTCAAAAACCATGTCAATTTCAAATGTTCCATTCCTTACTTCCGGATATACCCGCCGTACTGTAAGACCAAATTCACTACCCTGTCTGTCAAGTGTTGCTGTAAGCTGGGTTCTGACCCTGTCAATATAATGCTCATCGATCTGGGCTGTCACTTTGTATGAGGTTAAAACATTTATCTGTCCCATATTTGAACCTCGGGATATTGATTGCCCTATTTCAGGTGTTAACAGACCCAGCTGACCATCAATAGGCGCTCTGACATTCAGATTTTCAGCTCTCTGCCTTACCAGGTTCAGGTTTTTGCGCATATTGTCAAGGTTGTTAATCATCGAGTTTATGTTAATCGAAAAGAAGATAGAATCTTGCACCTGGCGTTCAAGCAGGAGTTCCTCTGATTTAATAGCCATTTCCAGGTCTTCTTTCGAGCGAATGAATTCTTCCCTTGAAATGAGATTATCTTTTATAAGAATTTCATTCTGCTTATAGTTACGTTCCTTTCTTTCAATATCATATTTGAGATTAACAAGTTCTCTTTTAATACTGTGTCTTGTCTGCTCCATATTGATCTGGGTATTTCTGAGGAAATTCTCTTTTTCTGCCAGCTGTGCTTCACTATCAAGAATATTCAGGTAAAGATCGGGATTTGAGAGTCTTAAAATAATATCCCCTTTTTTTACCATCGAACCTTCTTCAATAAGCTTATCTTCAACCCTTCCGCCCTCCTGGGCATCAAGATATATTATGGTGATTGGCTCTACAGTTCCGGGAACTGTTATGTAATCGTTGAATTGGTCTTCAATTACATTCTCAATTATAAGTTTCTCTTTGTCAACCTTATATGTTGATGTGCGATCGGTAAAGAAAGCCATGTAAATAAGTAAGATCATTGCTAACCCTATTCCGAAATATCCAATATGTTTTTTCTGAATGCCGGTTTTTTTTGCAATTGGTTTATCCATTCTTTCAAGAGGCGTATCCATTTTTATTATTTTAAATTTATTATTCGTTTTTATTTAATTGTATGCTTCGGTTGCTAATATGTGGTCTTGCAGTCAATTAATCCTTTTTATAGTTACAACCTTCAACTTTTTCAACCCCTTCAACCTTTCAACCCATTCAATTAGTTATTAAATTTTCATATTCTCCCGTAGAGTAAAACTGTATTGTAAGTTTTCTTATCAGTAATTGAAGTTTTGTTCTCAATGCCTCAGTATCAGCACTGAAGAGAGTAGTTTTTGCAGCTGAATAGTCTGTTACATCAACTAATCCGGATTCAAATTTTTTCTCAACTGCATTAAAAGATTTTTTATTGTATTCAAAATTGGCTTCGGCAGCTGCGAATTCATCTTTCCCTCTGTTAAAATTCAAGCAGGCATTTTCGATCTCAGTATACAGATTGTTTCTTTCCAGTTCGAGCCTTAGCTCATTATCATTCTTCCTGATCTTTGCCAACTTAATATTTTTTCCGGTGGTGTAGTTGTTAAATATTGGTACATTGAGGGAAAGGAATACTGCCTGGCTATTATTGTTTTTTAACTGGTTGGAGAAAGATTCCTGGTCAGCCGCACCTTCACTTATTACCTTATAATATCCTGTAAATACAGCTCCTCCAACAGATAATCTTGGAGCAAGAAATCCTTTTGCTGCCGAAACCTGTTTTTTTGAAGCCTTCAGTTCATATTCGATTGCTTTCAGACGTGGAAGAGTTTGGGCAGCAATGTTATAAATACTATCAGAATTAAAGGTGCCATCGATAATCAGCACATTATTAAGATCCGGTAAAAGTATATCAAAATCCGAACCTGGCTCAAGCTGTAGCATCTGTTTCAGAGTTGTCAGAGCCTGGCTGGCAGTGTTCAGTGCAATGGTATAAGCTAGTTTATCAGCAGAAACCTGGCTTTCAATTTCATATTGTCTGGACAATGCTTCTTTACCTGTTTCAACCATTTTCACTATTCTGAAAAGTTGTTTTTCTGAAAGGTCAAGCTGCATTTTTGAGGCATTTTCAAGTCCTTTTGTATATAGAACCTGGTAATATTGACCCATTATATCAACAATAAGGGTGTTCTTTGTTACCTTCTCTGTTTCGAGTCCGGCTTTAAGCATAAACTTATTGGCTGCTATTATATTAAGTGTTGCAAAGCCATTAAAAAGTTCGATATTAGAATTTAACGAGTATGAGTTACTAAGGTTCTGCTTAAATGTAATAAGGTTAGTAACTGGGTCAATGGATCTACCAAATCCGACGCGCGCATCTGATCCAAAATTGAGGTTTGGTAGTACATCCATCTTTGATTTTAGCAGATTTGCTTCTGATACTTCTGTCTGAAGCCTTTGTCTTTGCAGCCCTATATTATTTATAACAGCATAATTAATGCAATCCTCCAGTGTCCATTTTTTTCCCTGTGCCGATATTTCTCCAAAACTTAAGATTAATAAGAGTGATAATATCCAATTTATTTTTCTCATGTTATTTTTTCATTTCTGATTAATCACCGGTTACCGATCACCGGTTACCGATTACCGGATTCTATATGCCAAAGAGTGTGCCAAAGAAGTAACATCCATAATATCAAATAAATAGATAATTGGATATTCTGAAAAGTGTCTAAATATTAGACAGTATGGTGTGTGAAAATGTTACAATTATCTATTTTCGTTATTTCTTTTTGATAGCTAGGTCTATATAAGCTTATTTTTGTAAGTTTGTTAAGAAGAGAAAATACTTACTATGACAGCTATTAATCGCCGTAATTTTCTGAAAACCTCCATTATAGGAGGTTTAGCATTAGCTTATGCCAGACCTTTTGAAGCTTTTGCATCTCCTGTGCAACTGAATGACTTTGATGCCCGAGTAGCACTGACAACTGGTGATAACAGGGCCGACCTTGCATTTCGTGCTCTTCAGCCCTTCTCAAAAGAGGTTGCCAGTGCCATAGGAAATAAGAGAGTCGTTCTTAAGCCAAATAATGTATCAATAGATCTTCCATTATGTGCCACCCATGTCGATACGCTTGAAGGCATACTGGAATTTCTTAAGTCTATCGAAAAACTGGACAATGTCATAATAGCAGAGTCAGCAGCAAACGGTCCGACTTTTGATGGATTCAGTAATTATGGCTATTACAATCTTATTAAAAAATACCCTGTAAAACTGGTGGATCTCGATCAGGAACCCATTGATCTGCTGTATGTTTTTGATGAAGAGGACTTCAGACCTCATGCATTAAGGACCTCTAACATATTGCTTGATTCAAATTCATATATTGTATCTGTGGCCAGGATGAAAACCCACGATCGTGTTCTGGCTACTCTATCGTTAAAAAACATTGTAGTTGGCGCCCCAATAAAAGATAAAGGCTTTACTTGGTCCCGTTCCTCAAAACCAGGTGCAGTAAATGACAAACCTATCATACATGGCAGCGGATTCAGGGGGATCAATTATAATCTTTATGCCTTATCGCGTAAATTGCATCCTCATCTGGCTGTTATTGACGGGTTTGAGGGAATGGAAGGGAACGGTCCAAATAGTGGTACCCCTGTCGACCACAGGGTTTGTGTTGCCAGTACTGACTGGCTTGCTGCAGATCGTGTTGCTATTGAACTGATGGGTATTGATTTTGCCAAAGTTGGCTATCTGAATTTTTGTGCTCAGACAGGAGCAGGGGTTGCCGATTTGAACAAGATTGAGGTTATTGGTGAAAGGCTCAATGATCATATAAAGTCATATAAGTTGAGTGATAATATTAATTCTCAACTGATCTGGATGAATCCGGCTTAATAATATTAAATATTTGTATATAAAATTTCTTAACTTTGGTTAGATTGAATATTTGACAACTTTAACTATAAATTAAGTCTGGAAATGAAAAAGAACTATTTTTTTCTGGAATTAATTAAAAGCCCACCGTTTTTGCTGCTAATAATCCTGGCTCTTTTAATCTTATTGGGGATTGTCCTTTCAAACCATCATCAGAATTCAGTCAAAATGAAAGAGGATGTTTTGTATGTCGCTCCTAAACCGAATAATAATTGAAATGTCAAACCATGATCTTGGGTTTTGTTAGTTCTGTACTAAAAAAACCGAAAGCTGATTCCGGATATTTATAAAAATAAAAATTCAGCCTGCAAAATAATTTTTAGTAGCATGATTTTAACTTACTCATTATCAAAGTTTTTTATTCCATCGCTGGCGGCAGTTGCAACATTATCAGCATGTTCAGGAGGAAGAAACCATAAGAAAAGTGATTCTGCATTAACTCAGAAACCAAATATTGTTTATATCCTGGCTGATGATCTTGGATATGGTGATCTCAGTTGTTATGGTCAGAAACGTTTTAAGACTCCAAATATTGACCGGATGGCCAGGGAGGGGATGCTTTTTACTCAACATTATGCAGGGTGCACTGTTAGCGCCCCTTCGCGTTCCTCATTAATGACAGGAATGACAACAGGTCATACACCGATTCGTGGAAATAAAGAGTGGCAGCCTGAAGGACAGTGGCCCATTCCTGACTCATCCTTCACAATTGCTGAGATGCTTAAAAAAGAGGGGTATGTAACAGGGGGTTTTGGGAAGTGGGGATTGGGATATCCGGGATCTGAGGGTGATGCCAATATGCAGGGTTTTGATCAGTTTTATGGTTATAACTGCCAGCGTATGGCTCATAATTATTATCCTGATCACCTGTGGGATAATCAGGATAAAGTCCTTCTTGATGGAAATACTGGTGATAAATTTGAGGTATATGCACCGGATCTGATACATCAAAGGGCATTGCAATTCATTGAAAACAATAAGGACAGACCATTTTTTCTTTATTATCCGAATACAATTCCACATGCTGAACTGTTAATACCAGAGAAAAATCTGAAAGAGTATCAGGGGAAATTTTTGCCAGAGAAAGCATATAAAGGTGCAGAACCGGGAGATAGCGGATTTAGAAACGGAGCATATGGTACGCAACCTGAAAGTCATGCTGCATTTGCTGCAATGGTAACTATACTTGACCGGCAGGTAGGTGAGGTTCTTGATAAATTGAAAGAACTTGGTCTTGAAAAAAATACTATTGTGATTTTCAGTTCTGATAACGGACCTCACCAGGAAGGAGGAGCAGATCCTGATTATTTTGACAGCAATGGCCCTCTTAAAGGTTATAAAAGAGATTTGTATGAGGGAGGAATCAGAGAGCCCATGATAGCATGGTGGCCGGGGCAGATAGAGGCCGGCTCTGAGTCAGATCATATTTCTGCTTTCTGGGATGTCATGCCAACAATAGCGGAACTGAGTGGCGCTGATCTTCCAGAGAATATTGATGGAATTTCTTTCCTTCCAACTTTAATAGGTAAGGGAGAACAAAAAGAGCATGAATTTCTGTACTGGGAATTTCATGAACTGGGGGGACGACAGGCAGTAAGAAAAGACAATTGGAAACTTGTTTGTAACCAGGTATTCGATTCTTCCAAAACAACAACAGAACTTTTTAATCTGAATAGTGACCTGGCAGAAGAAATAAATGTTGCTGATAAATATCCTGATATAGCTAAAGAGCTTTTGGACATAATGTTCGGAGCCAGAACACCTTCAGAGGCATTTATTTTCGATTTACCCCGCCCCTAAGTACAAAGATTACTTTTAAGTTATTCTGAAAGTTCAATCTTTTTCTATTATTTTCAATAGACTGGTTGGGAATGCAACTAATACATATAATAAATAGTCTGAATATTACATTGAAAGGACCTTTGATTGCTAAGCTGAAGGATTCACTGTGCATAAAATTATTCTATTGTTAATTAATTATCAGGAATAAGCATTACAAATTCCGTATGTTGTGTAGATTAGAAGATTATAAGAACATTAAGATTCATTAGTAATAAGTTAGGAGCAAAAATAAATGCATATAGAAATCTTTTTAGTCCCTTCTCATAATAAGTAACATATGTCAAATTTTAAGGAGTGGCTTTTACTTCTTCTATTTAGTTTTGTGGTATGTGAAACTGGGGCTCAGGTACCTGCATGGGAGTGGACAAAACCGTTACACTCTGATGCTGAGGAATTCTCGCAGGATGGATTCGTATTCAATTATGATTATAATTATCTGTTCGATAATGCTGATTCATACAAATGATTATGCATATAAAGAGGATAATATTATTGTTTGTGGATATTCTGTATCACAGGCTTGGTAACATTTTCACAGTCATATTCAAGCAAGAATAATTATACAGGCGCCTGGGAAACACCCACAAGCTGGATCCCAACATGGCCGGTACCCCAATCTGACTTTAATGGGGACGATATTGCCATTTTTGGGTATATTATGACTACTACTTCTATTTCAATTTCAAATAGTAGCACTCTGACAATTAATGACACACTTGTTATAGAAGGTGATTTATCACTTGGTGATCATACTGTTTTGACGATTAATGATAATGGAATTCTTATTATCAGGGGAAACCTTTTTATCGACGACCATACTATTTTAATAGCAAATGGTTATCTTATCGTCACAGGCGGTGTTACTAAAACCCATTCCATTGATCATGGTTCCTTTACAAGCAATGATAATCCTGTAAAGGTATTCATTGGCGGAACAATCTCTCCTATAACATTGACAGAAAATAATCCGACATCCCCTATATTTAATTGCACAGTACCGCCTACAATTCCTTACCCGAATTCGACCTGTAGTCATGGGAATTTGACAGATTTCCTGAATGATCCCCTGTATCCCTTTTTTCAATCTGCTTGTATAATAGCAACACCAACCATTACAGCCGGGGGGCCAACAACCTTCTGTGAAGGTGGTAGTGTAACCCTGACCTCAAGTGCAGGTTCCACTTACTTATGGTCAACAGGGGCAACCACATCAAGCATAAATGTCACAACATCGGGAAATTATACAGTCCAGGTTACCAATGCCAATGGTTGTCAGAGTCCAATTTCTGGAGCAACTGTAATTAAAATAGATGTTATGACTGTTCCTATTCCTGGGGTGGGCGGTAATGAATGTGACTTTGATTTCCAACTTCAGGCCACACCGAGTGTCGGAACAGGCCCTGGTGTTGCAACATTCAGCCCTTCTATAAATGACCCGAATGCTATTGTGCTAGTAGACATGCATGGTAGCTATCAATTCACCTGGACAGAGACTAATGGAATTTGTAGCGATGATTCAACTATACTGGTTAATTTTTATGAGCAACCAGTTGCAAATGCAGGAATTGGTGGGAATGAGTGTGATCTTGATTTTATTCTGCAGGCAGAAAAATCTGTTGGTAGTGGTTCCTGGATTAAAAAATCCGGGCCCGGGGATGCTGACTTCTCTCCCTCAGCAGATGATCCAGATGCAACAGTATCTGTGAATTCCTATGGAGTGTATGAGTTTACTTGGATTACGAAAAATGGCATTTGTAGCGACCAATCGACAATTGTGGTAACTTTCTTCGAGAAACCGGATGCAACTGCGACTGCACCTGATAATGTTTGCGGACTATCAACAGAATTATATGCTTCCCTGAGTACAGGAATTGGAATCTGGAAAAAAAGTTTTGGTCCGGGAAATGCAATATTCGGGTCAACAACCGATCTTTCAATCAGAAGCGTTACTGTGGATGAATATGGCACATATGAATTCACATGGACCGAAACAAATGCGATCTGCTCTGATTCAGTAAAAGTTATAGTTAATGTCTGCAAGAAAACTCTCAAATAATTGATATTTAATACCTTATTGTTGATAACTTGTTTGAATCTACTTGTGTTTTTCTTTGGTTGTTTTACCAAAAATACAGATATTCAAG